>Ga0208089_1000149_pt1 | contig 18592 bp, 15 predicted proteins | sample LakMenEpi29Jun12_FD_150744 | JGI IMG/M metagenome (GOLD analysis project Ga0208089, IMG submission 150744) | Freshwater microbial communities from Lake Mendota, WI - 29JUN2012 deep hole epilimnion (SPAdes) | ecosystem: Environmental > Aquatic > Freshwater > Lake > Epilimnion/Euphotic zone ... | reverse complement strand
GAGTGATTCTCAAGTGCGAATTGAACGCTGGCTTGCGTGAGTACGTTAATATTGTATGGAAGACGGATTTTATGAAGTTGCGCAATAATTTCATTTTCACCAACGATATATCCAAGGCGCAAACCGGCTAAGCCCAATTTTGAAACAGTGCGCATAACGAGTACATTGTGCATAACCTTAGGCATGAAACTCGCTTTATTAGCGAAAGGCTCGTAAGCTTCGTCGATAATTACCAGTCCCTTTGCTGCGCAAATAATGTGCTCTATCGCCTTTTCATCAAAAAGATTTCCTGTTGGATTATTAGGATACGCTAGGAAAATAACCGCTGGATTGAACTGCTCAATGGCTTGAAGCATCGCGGGTAAATCGAGATCAAAATTATCTTCGCGCAGTGAAACGCCATGATAGTGCAATCCCAAAGAATCACTGATTTGCTTATACATCACAAAGCTTGGCGTTGTGCTTAATACATGTGAATCAGGCGGCAGAGCCATGAGCAATAACTGAATAATTTCATCTGATCCATTGCCAAGCAAAATATCAACGGACTCGGGAAGTTGATTGCGTAATTTAAGCGTGCTAGATAATGTGTGTGCTTGTGGATCAGGATAGCGATTAATTTCACACTCTTTCAAACCCTTTAGCCATTGATCTTTTAAGGACAGCGGCCAAGTATACGGATTTTCCATTGCATCGAGTTTAATAAAACCTTTAGCATTGGCGACATGATACGCAGAGAGCGCTAAAACTTCTGGACGAAAGAGTGTATGAATAAAATGTGATTTCGACATGAATTTTGAGTATGAATACTAAGAGTAAAAAATGACAGATATTTTAACCGATTTAGCTGACAAACAACGTGAAATAGATGAAAGTTGGATGCGCTATGCACTTCGACTTGCTCAACGCGCACAAGATCAAGGAGAAGTGCCTGTCGGTGCTGTATTGGTCAAAAATGAAAAAATGATTGCTGAAGGTGCAAATGCCGTCATTGCAACGCATGATGCAACCGCACACGCAGAAATTGTCGCTTTGCGGCAAGCAGGTAAACAGATTGAAAATTACAGGTTAATTGATACTACGCTGTATGTGACCTTAGAGCCTTGCGTTATGTGTATGGGCGCAATTGGTCAAGCGCGAATCAAACGGCTAGTTTTTGGTGCTTTTGACGAAAAAAGAGGAGCTGTATGCAACGCGCTTAACCTAGCGAATGCAGAATTTTTAAATCATCGTGTAAACTGGCACGGTGGCATTTTAGAAACACACTGCGCGCAAATACTCAAAGATTTTTTTGTCTCTCGGCGTCATAAATCGAATAAAAGATAATTATTTTATTTGAAACTCTTTTACTATATCAACAAGTTCAATCGGACTAAATGGCTTCACACGATACACATCAGCACCCGCTTGCATACCACTGTCAATATCAGACTGTTGACCTTTACCAGAAAGCAAAACAACGAAACAAGACTTATGTTCAGAGGCCTTTATTTTGCGACACAAATCAAGGCCATTAAGTTCGCCCGGCATCATTACGTCTGTGATGACAACGTCAGGACGCTCATCAAGTGCTAATTTTAAACCTTCAACGCCATTTTCTGCTTCTAGTAACTGATAATCTGTTTGACGAGTAAACGTAATCCGTAAAAGCGTCCGTAATTGGACATTATCATCAACAATTAAAATCTTCAGCTTTTTATCAGTCATCGTAAATTTCCTTTAACGTGTCATTATGCAAAACAGCAAAAACTAAACAATTTTATGATTTGGTTTCGTATTTTTGATTTCGGCTTGCATTCTAGCAAAAAAATTACACGGTTTCATTCAATAATGATTGATTCATAGATGCATACACGGATTTAAGTGGCTTAAAACTGTTATTTGAAGTCATCAGACCACTAATTAAACCGGCATTTTGTAACTGCTGCTTGAGTGTATCAAGATTTTTACTGATTAAATTGGTTGTTTCAGGTAATTGGTTTTTAAAGTGCGTATTAATAACGCCATTTTGATACGAAATGACGCACTGCACATTACCTAGGGCAGGAGGCGCAAGTGTCAAATTCACAGACCAATGTTGATCCTGCTGATTTTGTGCGTTGGGTGTTTTATCATGTTGAATTTCCATCGCTAATGTTTCAACTTTGTTATCAATTAAAAAGGGCAATTCAAGCGCCCATAATTGTTTATTTCCATCCTCTTTAGGTAAAGAATGGAGCTGATCTAGCACGACTTTTGCCAGCGCATTTTCGGTTTTATTGTGCAAACTCTTCAGGCCTTCCACTTGATTTTTGCTGAGCTCTAATTCGCGTTGTTGCGCAAGTCCTTGCTTAATGGTGCTCATTAATTTAAACAAATCCTTTTTAAAATCGTTACTCAGCACTGCATCAGTAGGCGCATCATGGCTTGCATGGACTAAACTTGCAGAGGATTCTTCTTCTGTCTGTGTCGCTTTTAAATGCGGCAGAATATCATGAGCGAGTTGCTTTAATGACTGAGGAATATTTTCAGCGCGTGAGAGTTGCAATAATTCCGAATGCAGCTGAGCCTTTGTTTGTGTTACAGCAGATTGTGTTTCTTCATTATTTTGCGTTAATGAATTTGAAGATGCATCTTGTTTTAATAAGCTTTGCAAAAAATGAGATGTTAACTGTTTTAATTGTGCATTGACCCCTTCATGTTGCATTAAACGAAGTAAAGGTAATTTTAAATCAATAGGCGGCGCTGTGGGCGCAACAATAGGCGCAGCTGTGCGGGCGGGTGCTTTTAAAAAAGTAGGTGAAGCCGCTTCATTCGCTTCAAAAAAAAGCCCAGAAGAATAGACTAAGCGTTTTAGTTTTTGTGGATCAAACAATTGCTCTTTTGGTTGTAGATGCTCAAAAAGTGCAGAGGCATTTTGTTTTAAGGTTTGCGCAAGCGATTCATTTTGAATATCCATTTGCGGCAAATTAGTGCGTAATTGATTAAATAACACGCTTGATGATTCATGGCGTGGCAGCAGTTGTTTCATGTATTCATTCACTTGCGCCTCATGAATAGCTTGTGGCGTGGTGGGCAATTGCTTGAATTCAGGTATTGATCCAATTTTTGTAATAGCCAATGTTAATGATTGACCGACACGAAGTGCTTCGCCTTTTTCACTAGGTAAACGCTGTAATTGGCTGGGATCAATGCTGATTAGCATTTTTTTAGCGCCATTGATGGATTTTTGTGCATCTTCAATAAACATTTGTAATTGAATTTTTTGACCAACCAGTCCAACAACCTCAGCTTGCATACGATGTTGACCTTGAACATTATTAGAAAAGTTCTTCAGCGATTCATCAATGCGATTCATGAGCGGTGCATTTGCTAACGTTAAACGCATCGCATTCATTTTTTCTACGCTAGGAAGCGTGGCATTGGAAGCGGAAGCATTCAGTGCAATCACTTTAAATTCCAACTCAGGGCTTGTTTTTGAGACTTGCAGCGTAATATTTTGTCCTAAATGCGGTGTAAGAGACGCCCAAGAATTTTGATTTTCAACAGCAATAAATTGCCCACCCCACTTTAAGGTAATCACGCTATCATTAATAGCGTATACGTTAACAGGGAGTTTTTGTCCAACAGTTAAATTTAAATTACTTTCCACCAATGACTTCATGGCTTGGAGCATTTGATTGTTAAACGACGATGTTTGAATATCCATGTAAAATTCCTAAGCGCAAAAATAAACCGATAGGGGATATTACTTTATCGTGAGTTGTGAGCAAAACTAAAATTGTGAGAAATGTGAACTCCGTCACAATTTACAATAATATCGAGAAGTTAAGGCTAAGTATCGCACGATATTTTGCGATACTTAGCAGGCAAGATAAAACGAGGAAGTTAAGCCTTTTCTTTCCCAGCAGGTTTAATTAGACGAATGCCTAATTCTTTTAACTGCTCATCCGTCACCACTGCAGGTGCACTGACCAGCGGACAGGCGGCAGATTGTGTTTTGGGGAAGGCAATCACATCACGAATGGAACTTGATCCCGTCATTAACATCACTAAACGGTCAAGTCCAAACGCCAAGCCGCCATGCGGAGGAGCGCCATATTTAAGCGCATCAAGTAAGAAGCCGAATTTTTCACGCGCTTCTTCTTCGCCAATGCCTAAAATTTCAAATACGGTTTGTTGCATAGAAGGGCGGTTAATACGAATGGAGCCACCACCTACTTCAGTGCCATTTAACACTAAATCGTACGCACGAGAAAGCGCTGTTGCGGGATTCGCTTTTAATTCATCAACCGAGCAACTTGGCGCGGTAAATGGGTGATGAATTGCGTTAAATCGGCCGGCTTTTTCATCCCAGTCGAACATGGGGAAATCAATCACCCAAACCGGTTTCCAATCCCCTTGAATCAAATTCAAATCGTGACCGAGTTTGACACGTAATGCGCCCATAGCTTCATTGACAATGCTGGTTTTATCGGCACCAAAGAAAATTAAATCACCATTCTGCGCATTGGTTTTTGCTAATACATTTGCCCATACTTCTGCTGGTGCAAATTTCACAATCGGTGATTGTAAGCCCTCAATGCCTGCACTTAAATCGTTGACTTTGATATACGCCAACCCTTTTGCGCCATAAATACTAACGAACTTCGTTAAATCATCGATGTCTTTACGACTTAGATCACCACCATTAGGCACACGCATCGCAACGACGCGACCTTTAGGATCATTTGCTGGCGCAGAGAAAACTTTGAAATCAACTGCTTTCATATCCTCGCCAATATCCACGAGTTCAAGCGGGATACGCAAATCAGGGCGATCCACACCAAAACGCGACATAGATTCTGCATAGGTCATGCGAGGGAAAACGCTGTCAAGTTGAACATTGATGACTTTATCAAATAATTGACGAATCATTTCTTCCATCACGTTCATGATTTCATTTTCATTCATGAAGGATGTTTCAATATCAAGCTGGGTGAATTCAGGTTGACGATCCGCACGTAAATCTTCATCACGGAAACAGCGAACCACTTGATAGTAACGATCAAAACCCGCAATCATCAGCATTTGTTTATAAAGCTGAGGGGATTGTGGCAACGCGAAAAACGAATTTTCATGCGTCCGACTTGGCACAATATAATCACGAGCGCCTTCGGGCGTTGCTTTTGTTAAATAGGGCGTTTCAATTTCGAAAAAATCATTATCATCAAGATAATTACGCAAAATACGTGTGACATCACGACGAACGCGCATTTTTTCCTGCATCGCCACTTTACGCAAATCCAAATAGCGATAGCGCAAACGTAGCTCTTCATTTACTTCAATATCGCTTTCAATGGGGAACGGTGGTGTTTCAGATTCGTTTAAAACAACAATGCTTTTCGCCAAGATTTCGATGTCACCTGAGTGCATATTTTTGTTCGTTGTGCCTTCTGGGCGAGCACGAACTATACCGCTAATTTGCAATACATATTCACTGCGCACATGTTCAGCAATGCTGAACATGTCAGGTAAATCAGGATCAAAAACGACTTGCACAAGCCCTGCTCGGTCGCGTAAATCGATAAAGATAACGCCGCCATGATCGCGGCGACGATGTACCCAGCCACAAATGGTGACGGTTTGATCAAGTTGTTCAAGGTTAATTTCACCACATTTGTGGGTACGCATAGGTTTTTCCTGTTTTATATTTATAATTAAAATAGTTTTATTTTCTTCAATTCCACGCATTGCGCGGCAATACCATCAGAATTCGTTTACATTCTTACTTTTCTATTGATGACTAAATATCAAAATGAATATTGGTACATGGTATGTTAAAACTAAGACGTTGCGTCACCAGCCACATTTTTTTTAGTACCGCTTTTAAAGTCAGTTTCGTACCAGCCGTTGCCTTTAAGGCGAAAGCCGGATGCGGAAATTTTTTTAACTAATTCGGGTTGTTCACAAATGGGGCAATCTTTTAGTGGGTCTGCATTTAATTTTTGCAAAGCTTCATGTTCGTGATTGCACGATTGACATTGATATTCGTAAATTGGCATTTTTGTCGCTCCAAAAAATTAAAATATGGCGTTAATTATTCGTTTTTCAAGGCACTTGCCTATAGAATGCGCTTATTTTACAGATTTATGAGCTAATTATGAAAACATTCACCTTAACACGCCCCGATGATTGTCATTTACATGTTCGCAGCGGCGCCCTGCTGAAAGCAGTTTTGCCACATACTGCCCGCCAATTTGCTCGAGCAATTATTATGCCTAATCTTAAGCCACCTGTAACAACCGTGGCGCAGGCGCTAATATATCGAGATGAAATTCTACAGGCAATTCCTGCAGATTTGTCGTTTGAGCCGTTAATGACGCTCTATTTAACTGCGGCAACTACGCTCGAAGAAATCGAACGTGCAGCGCAAAGTGAGCATATTTACGCCTTCAAATTGTATCCCGCTGGCGCCACAACGAATTCGGATGCAGGTGTTGCGGATGTCACCCGTATTTATCCCATACTAGCTGCACTCGAAAAACACGATATCCCTTTGTTGATACACGGTGAAGTAACCGACACAGAATGTGATATTTTCGATCGTGAAAAGCAATTTATTGATCAGTATTTAATCGATATTGTGAAACACTTTCCAAACTTACGTATTGTGTTAGAACATGTCACAACAAAAGAAGCCGTGCAATTTGTTGAATCCGCAAATAGCACTGTTGCGGCGACGATTACGCCACAACATTTACTTTTTAATCGCAATGCTATGCTGTCAGGTGGCATCAAGCCACATTATTACTGTTTACCTATTTTAAAGCGTGAAATGCATCGCCAAGCGCTTGTTCAAGCTGCAATCAGTGGTAATGCGAAGTTTTTTTTAGGTACAGATAGCGCTCCACATCTCACACATTTGAAAGAGAGCGCCTGTGGTTGCGCGGGATGTTATACTGCATTTGGTGCTATGGAGCTGTATGCGGAAATATTTGAGCAAGCGAATGCGCTTGATAAACTTGAAGGTTTCGCAAGTTTTTATGGCGCGGATTTTTACCGACTACCGCGCAACATTGGCACGATAACGTTGCAAAAGCAAACATGGACAATCCCCGCGCAATATGACGAAATAACACCGCTCAAAGCGGGTGAAGAATTAACATGGAAAATTATTTAATTCATTGTTTTTAAAATATAAGTTTTGTTGAATAAATGTAAAATTTAATTTAGGTGAAAATAAAAATTGACGATTCAATATTCCATGGTTATTATGGGCGTTCTTAGTTTTACTAAGTGTTCAAAAAAATGATCGGGGTATAGCGCAGTCTGGTAGCGCGCCTGCTTTGGGAGCAGGATGTCGGGGGTTCGAATCCCTCTACCCCGACCAATTTTGCGCTTGTAGCTCAACTGGATAGAGCACCAGCCTTCTAAGCTGGGGGTCGCAGGTTCGAGTCCTGCCAAGCGTACCAAAAGTTTTTCTCCGTTATTTATACGCTATGGTGAGCGTAGCTCAGTTGGTAGAGTCCCGGATTGTGATTCCGGTTGTCGTGGGTTCGAGCCCCATCGTTCACCCCAATTTATTCCCTCCCCTTATTTTTAATTTAACATGTGATTTTTTGAGAATCGCGTCTATTGTGGATTATTAATAGTATGTTAAGATGTGCACGAACTGCCGAAATTAAGGTAGCTTAGAATCGCAATAAAAACAAAGTGCTCTACTCACTAGGTTTTCACTACCGTGCAGGTAGTTTAAAGAAGTATGACTTTATTAGTTGAATTTAGTCTAGTGCACTGCCGTATAGGCAGCTAAAAAATCGTAAGAAAAAAACGGTTTTTTAGTAAAAATAAAAATCCCTCAATAAAAATTGGCGTTTAGTGCGTCGTCTAAACCTCTTGTACCTCAATAAACAATTTATACCATAAATTTACTAACCCACAGATTTTACTGTATTTAAAACATAAATAAAATAGATTCCTTCCAATATAACTTTTTTAAAAAGTGTGAACTTCGTCACAATTCTCGATTAAAGTTTTGAATCCTAAAAAAATCGTCGATACACTGAATAACATTATGTAAACACGCCCATTTAAGGCGTTGTCACTTAGCTTAGTTACAGCAAATGGCACAATTGGTTTACTTTATTTAATGAATTCTTTTTTAGAGTATTGAATATGTCACAAACTATCATTACATTGCAGTATGGCGATTTCCCCGTGTTTTTCCAAGAAAACGCTTTTTTGAATGCATCAAAAACAGCAAAACAATTTAATAAACAAGCTCGTGATTATCTTAATAATGAACATACCGTAAATTATTTAGAAAATCTAAAGCATTATGCACAAAAAGACCCACATCAGCTGGTAATCACACAAAAAGAAGGCTTATCGCAAGAGCAAGGTATTTGGTTGCACCCCTATTTGGCGGTTGATTTTGCGCGGTGGCTTGCGGTTGATTTTGCAATTTGGTGTGAAAGGCAAATTGAAAATATGCTTCATCCTGTAATCAAAGTTCGCCAACAAAAAAACGCTGAACACAAGTCAAAAGAACTGACACAAAAACAAGAAAATTCTATGCAGCAGGATATTCCAGATGGGATGGTAATTATAGCGGCTAAGCGCTATCAGCAATTACAAAAAATTGCAGGCCTAACGACATTTGATCATATTAAGGAAATTGTCGAAGAAAATGGTGGTAAAGTGTTATTAAAGTCAGATTTTGAAAAAATAAAAGGTCTTTTAAATATTTAATGCGCAGTGACGAATAGCGCATTACATAAATTAGACTTTTTGGCGAGCCAAAAACTTGACCATTTTAACCGAGTTTTTATCGCGTTTAATAATTTCAAGTGCGTAACCATGTAAACGAATACTGGTTCCCACATCAGGAATCATTTCCATGAAATCTAAAATCAATCCATTAACAGTTTTAGGGCCTTCCGTTGGTAGCGAAAACTGAGTTAATCGGTTAAGTTCACGAACTGTTAAGGATGCGTCCACTAAATAACTGCCATCACTTTGAAGTTTTATATAATCGGCTTCCTCAGTAATAAGCTCACCTACAATCTCTTGCAGCAAATCATCCAGCGTAACAAGTCCCTGCACATCACCATATTCATCCACCACAAGCCCAATTCGAATCTTTTCACTTTTAAAGCGAAGCATCTGCGTGTGAACGGGCGTGCTTTCAGGTACAAAAGTGGGCTTACTAAGCAAGCTAATTACGGTTTGCTTGTCAAAATTTTCTTGATTGAGCTCAATAAGCACTTTGCGCAAATGCAAAAATCCAATGACACGATCAATATTTTGTTTGTAAACAGGTAGACGTGTATGCGTACTATGTTTGATGTTGTAAATAATTTCGTCAATGGGCGCTTCTAAATCAATCCCCATAATTTCGTTGCGCGGCGTCATAATGTCTTCCACCGTGGCCGATTCTAAATCAAGAATACCAAGTAGCATTTTTTGATAACGAATAGGCATCACACTTTCTGCTTCGGAAATAATGCTCTTCAATTCATCTTTATTGAGCTCAGTGTGATTTGTTTTGCTTGCATCCATGCCAATTGTGCGCAAAAGTAAGTGCGCTAATGAATTAATTAGCCAGACAATAGGGTAAAATATTTTTAGAAGAATGGTATAAACCCAAGCGGAAGGGAGGGCTAATAATTCTGGTTTGATGGTAGCGAGTGTTTTAGGTGTGACTTCGGAGAAAATAAGCATAACCAGTGTCAAAATTGCGGCAGCAATGGCTACACTTGATTCTTGATCAGCATAGAGTTTTATTGCTATGACAGTCGCAATAGATGACGCAAAATTGTTAACAAAATTATTACATAATAAAATCAACCCTAACACGCGATCAGGACGTTGCAATAATTGTTGTGCTTTTATGGCACCAGAATGCTTAAGTTTAACTAAGTGCCTTAATCGATAACGGTTAATTGTCATAAGTGACGTTTCAGAACCAGAGAAAAAAGCAGATAAAACAAGCATAAATACAAGTAGGCCAATTAGCATACTAAGGGGCATATCGTTCAATGAAAACGCTCACTGGGTTGTTTAGGCATGACTAGTGTCTACGCTGGTAATTTTTTGTCAAGTGCTAAAAAGTAGGCTTTTTTTGTATATCGATTCAAATTACTTAAATAAAATGCAATAATGAACTGAAAAACGGAAAGTATTTTGATTCAAAGCCGTGCTTTATGCGTTGAAAAAAGCACCTTACACTTAAAAATAATCGTATATAAATAGTTTAAATGAGTGAAAATATGGCATTACCTCCTATTTTGTTAATCGACGATAATTTGTCGCGCATCCAAGAAATTGAAATTATTTTTCAGTTTATGGGGCATCAGGTAAAAACCATTGGCTCAGAAAATTACGCCAATTACGTGCAAGAAATTAATTTTGTTTGTGGTGTTTTTATCGGAGAAGGCATACGTAAGCAGGATACGATTCTCAATGAAGTCATCGGGATGGCAAATAAAATTCCTGTTATTTTTATTGCAGAATTTGCGCTTGAAAATGCATCGGAAATACATGAAAAACTCTTTCATGTTTTACCGTGGCCAGTAAAACATACTCAATTAATTCCCCTGTTAGCAAAACTCCCCATTCACAATACCTCACTATCAAATAAATCCACTAATAATCAATCCACCTTAGTGCTACATACGGTTGAAAATCCTGCCATTCTTTCAACTGTTGCCACGCGCTTAAAAGGCATAAGTGAATCTATGGTGCATATTCGAAAATTGATTGCGCAAGTGGCGCAGTCTGATGCAACAGTGCTCATTTTAGGTGAATCGGGAACGGGTAAGGAAGTGGTTGCTAATGCGCTTCATGATGCCTCTTCACGCAATGCAAAACCCTTTGTACCTATTAATTGCGGTGCAATTCCCTCTGAGCTTCTTGAAAGTGAATTATTTGGCCATGAGAAAGGTGCCTTTACGGGCGCGTTAACTTCTCGTCAAGGGCGCTTTGAAATGGCGGAAGGTGGTACTTTATTTTTAGATGAAATTGGCGATATGCCACTTTCTATGCAAGTGAAATTACTGCGTGTCTTGCAAGAGCGTACGTTTGAGCGAGTAGGTGGCAATAAAGTGATGCAATGTGACGTTCGAGTTATTGCAGCGACGCATCGCAATCTTGAAGAAGAAATTGTGAATAATCGCTTCAGGGAAGATTTATTTTATCGACTCAATGTATTTCCCATTGAAATGCCACCATTAAAAGATCGAGCAGATGATATACCGGTCTTAATCGAAGATTTAGTTGCGAGAATGCAAAGCAGTAATCGTGGTTTTATTAAATTAACGCCCAATGCGCTCGCCACATTGATGGGTTACGAATGGCCTGGAAATGTGCGTGAATTGGCGAATTTAATTGAGCGTTTAGCAATTATTTATCCTGGTGCCCAAGTCGATGTGGATGATTTGCCAGAAAAATTCAAAGTTAATCGCGTTGATAATGCAGATCAAATGCAAATCGAAGAACCTGTGCATGAAAATCAAAACTTTGCTGAAACAATGAAAGTAACGGCAATGATAGTCGAAAACGCAACACAGACAACTTATGAAGAAATGCAAGCATTGATGGCACCTAGGGAAATTGATGAATTTGATAATATTACTCAATTACCCGAAGAAGGGATTGATTTAAAAGAATACCTCAATACATTAGAATTAAATTTAATTCGTCAAGCTTTGGATGAATGTAATGGCGTTGTGGCCCATGCCGCGAAACGTTTAGGTATGCGTCGAACCACGTTGGTAGAAAAATTGCGTAAATTTGATTTATCAAGATAAATTCCCGTCACTTTGTCGTATTCTTGACTGAATAAAACGGCTATTCTGTATTAAACGTCATAATCATGGCGTTTAATACAGTGAAAATCTTATGTCAGGGTAAATAAATCAAATGCACCCTCCTTTACTTATTATGTGGCATAAATTGTGCATAAAATAATACAAACGCCCTGATTAAGAGAGAATAAAAATGAATGATATTCGCATCACATCCGCTTTAGATCAAATTCGCAATTTATCTGCTGTCGTCGGAAATAAAGTGCCTGAAGCGCCTTCTGAAGGCATTGATTTTGGCTCGGTATTAAAGCAAGCCATTGACGGTGTAAATGAAAAGCAGCAGGTCGCTGCTAAATTTAAATCCGCTTTTGAGGGCGGTGATAAAACCATGAATCTTGCTGAAGTGATGGTGGCATCACAAAAAGCGAGCGTCTCTTTTCAAGCCATGTTGCAGGTTAGAAACAAGTTAGTTGAAGCCTACAAAGATGTCATGAATATGCCCATGTAATCCAACCAACTGTGATTAGACAATGAGTGAACAAAATAGCATGAATCCGCTCACTACTGCTGATAGTGGAACGGATATAACAACAGGTAACGCGGGGGGCGCTGAAGGCTTTATTGCCGGACTTAACCTCGAAGGCCATCCAGCTATACGCGGACTCGCAAAACTTACCATGGCACGACAAATTGCCCTTATGGTGGGTTTGGCACTGAGTGTTGCAATTGGTATTGCTGTCGTTCTTTGGTCGCAAGACGCAAATTACGCACGACTTTACGTTGAGCTAAATGACAAAGATACCGCTGAAATTCTCGATTCATTAAACGCCCAAGGCGTGAAATATAAAATCGAAGAAGGCGGCGGTATTATGGTCATGTCTGATAAAGTTAATGAAATTAAACTGAAATTAGCGGCGCAAGGTCTTCCTAAAAGCAATAGCTTAGGCTACGAATTACTCGATAAAGAACAAAGTTTTGGCACTAGTAAGAATGCGGAGATGTCAAGATTCCAGCGCGCTTTAGAAGGTGAGATTGCACGGACTATCATGTCCATTCAAAACGTGAAATCAGCGCGGGTGTTATTGGCCTTGCCAGTGCAGTCGGTATTTGTTCGTGAGCGTAAAAAACCCAGTGCCTCTGTTATTGTGCATCTCTATCAGGGTCGTGCACTTGATAAAGGGCAGGTAGATGCGATTGTTCACTTAGTTTCTTCAAGTGTGCCGCAACTTGATGCGGATCACGTAACCGTTGTCGATTATAAAGGGCAGTTACTCAATTCACATGCAGATAACGCCGGAAATTTGACGACTAGTCAATTCGAGTACAAAACAAATATCGAAGAACATTTGATGCATCGCATTGAGAATATCATGTCGCCTCTTGTTGGTTCGGAGGCAATGCGAGTACAAATATCAGCGGATGTTGATTTTACTGAAACCGACAAAACGCAAGAAATGTTCAATCCAGATTTGCCAGCATTACGCAGTGAGCAAACAACAGAAGAACAAAATAAAGAAAATCCACAAGGTGTTCCCGGTGCATTAACCAACCAACCTACACCTGCTGGTGCTGCTATTGAAGCTATTCCTCCGGCTCAGCCGAATTCAGCTGCGGCGGATACGACAGGAAAGCAAGGTTATGCATCCAAAACAGCAACACGTAATTTTGAACTAGATAAAACTATCACGCACACTCGCTTGGCTTCAGGCATGCTTAGACGCTTATCAGTTGCTGTGGTGGTTGATGATCGTCATATTGTTCAATCCGATGGTGTCGCCACTAAAACACAACCTTATGCGCAAGAAGATTTAAATCGTTTCAATGATTTAGTTAAGCAAGCAGTGGGTTTTGATAGTGGACGCGGTGATCAGGTGACGGTGACGAATGTCAGCTTTAGAGGTGTTGATGTTGATGGGCCACCAGATTTGCCATTATGGAAAGAGGTTTGGTTTGTTGATTTAATTAAACAAGCTGTTGCTGTACTCGCTATCTTGTTCCTCATCTTTGGTATATTACGCCCAACTATTCGTAGCTTGATTGCCAAAGATGATGATGAAAAACGTGCCATTGTTGAAGCAGAAGAGCAGTCTCGAGTTGCGGCGCTACTTGCAGCGGGATTTGTTCTCGATGACAATGGTAAACCACTGGCATTAACGGAAGATGATCAAGATAAAATGGCTGAATTACTCGCGTCACTTGATGAGCCTAAAACATATCAAAGTCGTTTGGATTACTTGAAACGCTTAGTTGATGATGATCCAAAAATTGTTGCTCAAGTGTTAAAACTATGGATTAAGAAAGATGAATAGTGAAGAACCCCAAATTTTAATGCGGCAAACCGATCGAGCAGCAATCTTACTTCTTGCGGTCGGGATGGACAAAGCCTCAAACGTACTTAAACAAATGAATTCGCGTGAAGTACAAACGATTGTGACGGCCATGTCACAGGTGAATGATATTTCCGTGTCGCTCATTGAGGAAGTGTTAGAAGATTTTATTACTGACTCAAAATCGGCCACGCCTTTGGGTATGAACTCAGATGATTATATCCGTACTGTTTTAGTCAATGCCCTAGGCGTAGAAAGAGCAAGTGGTATTTTGGATCGAATTTTCCAAAGTACGGGTCCATCGAAAGGTATCGATCAGCTCAAATGGCTTGATACCCGCTCAATTGCTGACATTATTCGTGACGAACATCCACAGATTATCGCCACATTATTGTCACTCATGGAGCCTGAGCAAGCTGGTGAGGTTATGATGCAATTCCCCGCGGCCATTCGCCCAGATTTATTGATGCGTGTTGCAACAATGCAGGGTATTCAACCTCAAGCGCTTCGTGAACTTGATTTGGTCATGGAAAAACAATTAACAGGATCTGATAACGTGAAATCGACTGCACTTGGTGGTATTGATACTGCTGCGAGTATCTTGAACTTCATGGATCACACAGCAACTGAATTGTTGATGACGGAAATTATTGAGGTTCGTGCAGAATTGGCGGCTGAAATCCAAGAAAAAATGTTTACCTTTGAAGATCTTATTAACGTTGATGATCGTGGTATGCAGACACTTCTTCGTGAGGTTGCTACAGGTAACTTACTTCTCGCGCTTCGTGGTGTTGATAACACACTTAAAGAAAAAATCTTCTCGAATATGTCAAAACGTGCGGCAGAAATGTTACGAGACGATTTGGCAGCTTCACCACCTGCGAAACTCGCGGATGTTGAGCAATCACAAAAAGATATTTTGGTTATTGCGAAACGTTTGGCTGAAGCAGGTGAGATTAGCTTAGGAGCGGGTGATGAGCAGCTCGTCTAATCGTCCACGTTTTACGGATAGCGAATTAGAGTCGCTGCGTTTGTGGGCGACGCCTAATTTTGGTGCAGATGGTAGCTATGAGGAAGAAATTGAAGAGGAAGAACTGCTTCTTGTTGAAGAAGAGCCTCTTGTTCCCCAATTGACCGTTGAAGAAATTGAAGCTATCCAGAAGCAAGCTCAATCTGAAGGCTTTGCTGTTGGCAAAGAAGAAGGTTACAAACAAGGCTTTGTTGAAGGCTCTAAGAAAGGTTACGATGAAAATGTGCATCTCATTGAGGTGCGCACGAATCAACTTGTGACATTGCTCGAATCACTCACTGAGCCTTTCAGGAACCTAGACGATCGCGTCGAACATGCTTTAGCTAATTTAGCGGTTAAAATTGCAAAACAAATTCTGCATCGCGAAATTGAACTGGATTCAGGGCAGGTGATTGCTGCCGTGAAAGCCGCTGTCAACGCGCTACCTTTAGCATCACAAAATATTACCATTTATCTACATCCAGAAGATGCTGAATTAGTAAGATTTAATTTAGGATTAAATGACACACCGTCTGCTTGGAAAATTATTGAAGATCCTTCCATTACACGTGGTGGATGTAAAGTAGACAGCGACGTTTCACACGTTGATGCGACCATTGAAAATCGACTAGGAACGGTACTCGAATCCCTATTTGGGGAAGAATTTATACCTGAGGAAGATCATGATCCCCAAAGCTAATCGTTGTGAAAACTGGTTAGAAAGATTAAAGGTTTATGAAGAACGTGCCGATATACCCCACGACTTAGTTGTGGAAGGTAAACTGTCGCGTATGGTGGGGCTCACCCTCGAAGCGGTAGGTTGCCGTGCTGCAATTGGTTCGCGTTGTGAGATTGAGACCAAAAATGGTCGTATGATTGAAGCGGAAGTGGTTGGCTTTTCGGGTTCGAAAATTTTTTTGATGCCAACTTCTGAGGTTCATGGATTAGAGCCGGATTGTCGCGTTATCCCGATGGGAAAAAATAGCTTAGCAAAGGTGGGATTTGGATTGCTTGGACGCGTACTTGATGGAGCAGGAAATCCTCTGGATGATAAAGGGCTATTGCGAACCACAGCGCAAATTTCGTTAAATGGAAAGACGATTAACCCACTTTCGCGAAAACCCATTCGAGAACCTTTGGATGTTGGAATTCGTGCAATTAATTCCATTCTTGCGGTTGGCCGTGGTCAACGGATGGGTTTATTTGCTGGTACGGGCGTGGGCAAGAGTATCCTGCTTGGTATGATGACGAAATTTACTAACGCCGATATTGTTGTTGTTGGGCTAGTGGGTGAGCGTGGACGAGAAGTTAATGAATTCGTATTGAAAACATTAGGGGAAGAGGGATTAAAACGTGCTGTGATTATTGCAAGTCCAGCCGATTGTCCGCCGCTAATGCGTGTTCATGGCGCATTACTGGCAACAAGTGTTGCAGAGTATTTTAGAGATCAAGGTAAAGACGTTTTATTGTTAATGGATTCACTGACTCGCTTTGCACAAGCGCATCGGGAAATTGCCCTTGCTATTGATGAGCCGCCTGCTACTAAAGGGTATCCGCCTTCTGTGTTCGCAAAATTGCCGCATTTAGTTGAGCGAGCTGGCAATGCAGATGAAGGTGGTGGTTCAATTACCGCGTTTTATACGGTCTTAACAGAGGGTGATGATATTAATGATCCGATTGCTGACGCTGCGCGAGGGGTACTTGATGGGCATATTGTTTTATCACGTTCATTAGCTGAGGCTGGACATTTTCCCGCTATTGATATTGAAGCATCGGTGAGTCGAGTCATGCCAGACATTTCAAATGCAAATCATTTGAAATTGGCACGAGATTTGCGGCGTTTATATTCAATTTATCAGCAAAATAAAGATTTAATTAGTGTTGGTGCATATCAACCCGGTTCTGATCCACGCATTGACAAAGCGATAGAAAAACATCCAGTGATATTGGAGTTTTTACAGCAGGATATGGACGAATCAGTAGACATCGAAAAAGGGTTGCATCAATTAGAACTGTTATTAAATTTACGTTAAAGCGAGTGTTCCATGAAAAGATCAAAGCGATTGCAAGTTATTGTTGATATTAAAGCTACCCAAGAGCAGAAATCCTTGGAAGTTTTAGGTCAAGCACAAAGACAGCAAACCCAAATGAAAGGGCAGGTTGACGGTTTGAGTTCATATCGTAGCGATTATGTAGATAAGTGTAATGCATTTGCAAAAGGTGGCGTAAAAGTATCGAGATTAATCGAATTTAGATCCTTTATTGATAAACTTGATATTGCTATTACAGGTCAAGAAAAGATTCTTAAAAACATGGAACAAGATGTTTTACTCAAACGTAAAACATGGGAAACGATGTACCAGAATACTCAGATCATACAAAAAGTCCGCGAATCAGCGTTAAAAGTAGAGCAAAATCACGAAAATAAACGTGAACAACATGAGCAAGATGAGCATTCTTCGCGTTTAGGACGAAAAAAATATACCGTAACCTAGAAACAGAGTCTAGGTAAAAGACGAAAACTTACATAAACAGGTAACTCTTATGATTACTTTAACGACTACTGCGCAAACGAATACAATTACATCACAAGCAACGCCCGTTGTTGATAACACGCAAGCAACGATTGCTAATACACAAGGTGCTGTTGTAGCTGAAGACTTCTCAAGTGCACTCAATGGTCAGATTAATTTAGCAACGCCATCTGCGGTATCAGCAGAGGCAGTAAACGTCGCATTGTTGACGACTACTGATATGACTGCAACGCTTGCAAATACACTATCATCGTCCGCTGAAACGGCTGTGTTGGAAACAAATGCTTTAGTCAATCCAACGGTCATGAGTGAAAAAGACACCGCTATTTTAGCGACAGTCACCGATACGCTAAAATTCATCACTTCTGGGACGAAATTAGGGGATACATTACCTGCGGGACAATCAATTCAGTTGCCTAGCGTGAATTTATCGAGCACATTAACCCAGCAAAGTGTTCAATCGGCAGTTAATCAAGCCGTAACATCAACACAAGTCACCACGCCAGCCAATATTTTGGCTAAACAAATTACGCCTGTACAAATTGCAACCGCTTCTACTACTCAAACGCAAGAAGCTACGGGCACTGCAGTACCTGTTTTAGAATCGATAGATATTACTAGCCAACAAAATGTTAGTTTGAATACAGCTTCTACTCTAAACTCAGCTGAATCGGCTACTGTATTACAGAATCAGACTAATACGGCGACTGTTGCATTACAAAATCAATATGTAGCTCAAGAAAATTCTGATGCACAAGTAAAAGCTCAAACAGTTATAACGCAGCAAAATGGTGCGCTTACTTCGGAACAAAGTACCCTACAATCAAGCAGTTTATCATTTGTATCTCAGCAAACATCTACAGAGCAAGTTGTAATTTCAGTTACAGAGCAACTTGTAATGCCAGTTGCAGAGCAAGTAGCAATGCCAGTGACAGAGCAAGTAGCAATGCCAGT
>Ga0208089_1000143_pt1 | contig 18934 bp, 16 predicted proteins | sample LakMenEpi29Jun12_FD_150744 | JGI IMG/M metagenome (GOLD analysis project Ga0208089, IMG submission 150744) | Freshwater microbial communities from Lake Mendota, WI - 29JUN2012 deep hole epilimnion (SPAdes) | ecosystem: Environmental > Aquatic > Freshwater > Lake > Epilimnion/Euphotic zone ... | reverse complement strand
TTTACCGAATGCAGTTGCGGTGAAGGAACTTGAACAACCACCCGCATCACATCCTCTTTTTTCAAGTATCCGTGTTGGAATGCGCAATGGTAACGATTTACGTATTGTCATTGACCTAAAAAAACCACTTTCCATCAAAACAACCACACTGCGAACGGATATTTTAGGAACAAATCGGTTTATTGTTGAATTGCTCGATAAGGGCATTAGTACACAAGTTGCCAAAACTGACATTGAACAAAAAGCGATTATTAAACAACCTGTCCCTGCAATAGCTCAAACCACTGAAAAAACTACATCAAAAATATTACCTCCAGTTGCAAAAGCAATCATTCCGCCCACGCAAGTCGAAGTCAAAAAAGCACCTCAAAAATTAGTTGAAGTTCAAAATAAACAAACCATCAAAGAAAAAATAACTAAAACGTTTATTGTGGCCATTGACGCTGGACATGGTGGAAATGATTCAGGCGCCCAAGGCCCAAACGGCACTTATGAAAAAGATGTCGTGTTTTCTATTGCTAAAAAATTAGAAGCACTTGTTAATGCACAAACTAGCATGAAAGCCGTAATGATTAGACAAGGCGATTATTATGTGGGTTTGCGTAAACGGATGGATATTGCGCGCGCGGCAAAAGCAGACGTCTTTATTTCTGTTCATGCAGATGCCATCAAAGATTCTGGTGTAAAAGGGGCGTCTGTTTATGCGCTTTCCACAAGTGGCGCAAGTAGTGAATCCGCTTATTGGCATGCACATAGCGAAAATGCAGCTGATTTAGTGGAAGGCGAACAAATCAATGATGAAGAAAACTCACTCACCAATGTGTTACTTGATTTATCGCAAAGTGCAACGCAAGAAGCAAGTGTATTACTCGCCAATAAAGTGCTTCATAGTTTTGAGAGTGTTTCAGAATTGCATTTTGAAGCTGTGCAAAAAGCGGGTTTTGCGGTACTCAAATCCCCTGATATTCCGTCTATTTTAGTTGAAACCGCGTTTATTTCGAATCCAACCGAAGAATTGAAACTACTTAGTTCCGGTCATCAACTTAAATTAGCCACTGCCATTTTGAAAGGCATTAATGGTTATATGAAACAACCCAGTAATGATCAGCGCATCGCATTACTCTAAATTCCTTGTTTATCTTGGGCGTTCACCCGCGCCCACATCGTATTTTAATCATGTCTATTCGTGTTCTACCTCAACAACTCATTAATCAAATTGCCGCAGGCGAGGTTATTGATCGCCCAGCGTCAATTGTCAAAGAGTTACTTGAGAACTGCTTTGATGCTAACGCAACGCAATTAACGATTCATATCGAACAAGGCGGAATGCGTCTTATCCGTATTTGTGACAATGGCAGCGGCATTGAAAAGGACGATTTATCTCTCGCCTTATCGCGTCATGCTACGAGTAAAATTTGCAATCTTGATGATTTGGAACATGTAAAAAGCATGGGGTTTCGTGGTGAAGCACTGGCAAGTATCAGTTCAGTCGCAAAACTTACATTAACTTCACGTTGCAATGATGATTCGCATGGCTGGGCAGTTTGTAGCGATGGTGCTGAATCTTTTTTTGATATTCAACCTGCCCCGCATAAAAAAGGGACAACCGTTGAGGTGTGTGACTTATTTTATAACACCCCTGCTCGCCGAAAATTTCTCAAAAGTGAAAAAACTGAATTTGGGCACATTGAAACCATTGTCAAACGCATGGCATTAAGTCGTTTTACGTTTGGATTTTCGTTATTTCACGCACAAAAAGAAATTTTAAATCTCAAACCCGCACTGACATTAGAGCAAGAAGAACACCGAGTCGCAGCTATTTTCAGTGATGATTTTATTAATAATGCACTGCATCTTGATTTTGAAGTGTCAGGACTTGCACTCCGAGGATGGGTAAGTGTTCCAACTTTTTCGCGTAGCCAAGCGGATATGCAATTTTTTTATGTTAACGGTCGCTTAGTTAAAGATAAATCCGTTTCTCACGCAATTAAACAGGCATACTCTGATGTGCTATATCATGGACGACATGCACTTTTTGCTTTGTATTTAACGCTAGATCCCAGTGAAGTAGACGTTAACGCTCACCCCGCAAAATCAGAAGTGCGTTTTCGAGATAGCCGTGCCATTCATGGATTTGTCTTATCTTGTTTACAGAGAACGCTCGCTAATGTTCGCACAATACCCACGTATGCAAACCTTCCGTCATCTGCTTACACAGAAAATGACTCGTTTTCATCAATGGAAACATTGCATGAAACGACAAGTTCAAATAATGAAAAACCACACTCTGTTTCCCATTACCTAACACAAAAAACATTACCTTTAGCGTCAAACACGCCCGAACAGGTCTATCAAACGCTTTATTCCTCAAACCCACCAACTACAATACCTGCACAGCAAAATACGGCTACAGCTTTACCGTTATTAGGCTTCGCAGTTGCTCATTTACATGGTATTTATATTCTCGCTGAAACACCCTCGGGGATGGTGCTTGTCGATACGCATGCAGCACACGAGCGCATTACATTTGAGCGTTTGAAACAGCAATATGCTGCTGGCCGTATTGCAATGCAACCATTACTGCTACCTATTAAAATGACGGTGATGCCTTTTGAGGCAGAATTGGCTGAAAACTCAATCAATTTTTTTACCCAATTAGGATTTGAGTTAGATCGTATTTCACCTGACACCCTTTTATTACGAGCACAACCCGCCTTATTGAATAAAGCAGACGGCGAACAGTTAGTACGAGATGTTTTAGCTGATTTCATTGCTCATCAAGAAAGTTATCGAATTCAAAGTGAATATAACGATGTACTCGCAAAAATGGCGTGTTATGGCTCAGTAAGAGCGCATCGGGTATTAACGCTTGATGAAATGAACGCGCTGCTGCGCGATTTAGAAATAACTGAGCGTGGTGGACAATGTAATCATGGAAGACCAACATGGGTTGCGCTATCCACGCAAGAATTAGACAAGTTCTTCATGCGTGGACAATAATTTTCTATTGCTGAGATTTTGCTTTTGCACGACGTGTTAAACGTTCACGTTTTTTGACTTCCCATTCTGTTTGCTTTGTTTTCAAACCATGGAAAGGATTAACAGGTGACTTGAACACAATTTTAATTGGCGTACCGCTTAAATTCATTGCAGTGCGATAATAGTTAATTAAATAACGCTTATATGATTCAGGTAAATCATCTGTTTGTGCACCATGGACGACAACAATAGGCGGATTACGGCCTCCTTGATGCGCGTATTTGAGCTTAATACGACGTCCATTCACCATTGGTGGTTGATGCGCGGAAAGCGCTTCTTTGAGCATACGTGTTAAATTGGGCGTTGACATATCAAGCATCGCCGCTTCATATAAACTTTGCACCATATCAAACATTTTACCAACGCCATTGCCATGCAAGGCTGATATTTGGTGTTTTTCAGCAAATTCAACAAACGTCAGTTTGATATCAAGTTGACGATTGATGGTATTTTTTTGTTCGGTGCTAATACCGTCCCATTTATTAAGACCAATAATCAGCGCTCTACCTGCCTCTAAAACCAAGCCTAGCAAATGTGCATCTTGATCTGTCACACCTTCACGTGCATCGATAAGGTAGATGACTACATTGGCTTTTTCAACGGCTTGCAGTGCCTTTAATACGCTGAATTTTTCAATAACTTCTCCAATGCGTGAGCGACGACGCATACCAGCCGTATCAATTAACGTAAATTTCCTCCCGCCACGCTCAAACGGAATATAAATGCTGTCACGTGTGGTACCTGCTTCATCAAAAACCACCATTCGCTCTTCACCAAGCAAACGATTAACCAATGTCGATTTACCCACATTCGGACGACCAACCACCGCAATGGCAATTGCTTCTTTATCTTCCGCTTCATCTTCAATAATAGCAGGCAGCAGTGCATCGGCCATTTTTAATAACTCAGGAACACCGGTGCCATGTGAAGCGGCAATTTTAAACGGCTCACCTAACGCTAAACTATAAAAGTCTGATATAGCAACAAAAGAATCGACACCATCTGTTTTATTTGTCACGAGAATAACGGGTTTACTTAAACGACGTAAATTATCCGCAATGACCTTGTCAGACGTGCTTAAACCCGCTCGACCGTCTACCATAAAAAAAACAATGTCCGCTTCTTCTAGAGCTACCTGAACTTGCTGGCGAGCTACGCGCTCAATACCTTCAGCGTCATCTGCAATTCCACTCGTATCAACGACAAGGCAAGGGCGAATATCTTTGTGTTTAACGCGACCGTACTGTCGATCACGCGTTAAACCGGAAAAATCCGCAACAATCGCATCACGCGTACGGGTTAATAAATTAAATAAGGTGGATTTTCCCACATTGGGACGACCGACTAAAGCGATAACGGGTAACATAATTTTATTTGAAGCAAGTTTGAGGTAAAGAAGCGGAAAAGGAGGTCCAATTTACGAAAAATAAATTGAACCACTTTCAATATTTTACTTAATTTTTAGGGCGCTTAATGTGCCATCTTTCGCATAAACATACACGATATCATCAACAATAACAGGTTTATTTTCAATCGGCTGATCGGTAATTTGAATTCGACCAAGCAGGCGTCCATCCGAACTACTTAGCCAATGCACATAACCTTCAAAGTCGCCAACGACAATATAATTTTGATACGTTGCAGGCGCAGTTAAACGTCGATGATGTAAATCTTTTTGTTGCCAAAGTCCAGCACCATTGTGCTGATCAATTTGCCAAACGTGTGCATGGGAATCGGTTATGTATAAATAACGGAAATCATTGCTTAAGCCTGTATGCGAAGAAATTGAATCATTACGCCACATCGTATCACCGTCTGAAGCAGACACAGCAGAAAGTCCACCACGATAACTGGCAATATAAACGACATCATTAATTTCAATAGGATCAACATCAAGATCCACTAATCGATCAACTTCAGATCGCCCTTTTGGAATGGCAATACTCGTTTCCCATGCAAATTTACCATTAGCTAAATCTAAAGCAATTAATTTACCGTTATCGTAACCAGCAATCACTTTATCATTCACCGCTAATGGCGCACTGATGCCACGGATAGTTAAAGCGGGCACATTATGTTCATAATTCCATAATTTACCACCTGTTTTATCATCTAATCCGCTAATAGCGCCATCAGTTGTGCGAACAATGACTTTATTCTTAATCACTAAAGGCGTCGCAAGGACTTCACCAGATACGGTGCTATTCCAGATAATCTCACCATTTTCAAGGTTAAGAGCAATAACTTGCGCATTACTTGAGCCAAAAACGACAATACCGTTGCCAAGCCCAGCTCCTCCAGATAACGATAATTGAGTGTCTGTTGACCAGATTTTGTCACCTGTTTCTAAATTTCTAGCCTGAACAACACCCTCTCTATCAGCAACGATGATATTGCTACCAGAAACAACGGGGGGAAGTTTCACACTTTTTTCATCTGAGCCTACGCCAATTGATGCATCCCAAATTTCCTCAATATGCACTTCAGCCACATCAGTTTCATTTAATAATGCAGGAGGATCCGCATTGTCTTCACCTCCTGAAAAATAATCAGAAATTCCCGAAATCGACTCTTTCATCGTATCGAGTGCCGTGCAAGCCGTTAGCGATAAAGCGATGACTAAAACAAGTAAGCGACGCATTATTTTATACTTTCCAATTTTTCTGGCGCGGTGAGGTCATCAATTTTAAATTGTAATAAAGGGGATTGAAGACCATTATGTTTAGCTTTTTCATAAGAGCTTCTCGCTTCGTCTGTGCGATCAAGCGCCACATACAAATCACCCACAAGTTCATCATAATTATCCGAAAACCCAGCTGTCTTTTTAGGATCAACATCATTGATTAACTGTAGTCCCTTTTCAAATTCACCCGTCGCCAAATATAACCGTACTAAACGTAATTTCGCTAATTGACTTAGCTCGTTGTTTGACTGATTTGAAAGCGTTTGCAGAAGCTCTTTTGCACCGGCTAAGTCACCTTGATCCACTTTTGATTTTGCTTGCAGAAGCACACTGTATGTTGCATATTCTGTAGACTTAAATTCTGTCTTAATCTGATTAGCTACGGTTTGTATGTCATCTTTTTTGTCGCCAGATACATTTTTAAGCAATTGATCATACATTGCAGACGCTTTGCTCGTTTGGTCCTTTTTATAATCAAGCCAGTAGTTCCAACCCAAAATACAGACTATCCCTATGCCTATACCTGTCAGCGAGGCAGTCCCGTTTTCTTTCCACCATTTTTGCAAGGCTTCAACTTGTTGTTCTTCTGTTTCGTAGAGTTCCATATATTTTCTCGTCTTTAACTTGTGCCTTAGAGAAGGTTTAACGTTTTTAAAAATACCGCTATTTCATTTAAAGGTAAATTTTGTTGTGCTTGCGCGGGATCACGTAGCGACTTAATAGCAATTTCACCTCGTGACACTTCATCTTCACCTAAAATAAGCGCATAAGTCGCGCCGCTTTTGTCTGCTTTTTTGAACTGACTTTTTATGCTACCACCGGCGCAATCAAGTTGTAATTTCAATGTAGGTATATCACTGCGCAATTGCTCAGCTAAATGCAGTCCCACTTTTTGCGCCTGATCACCTACACGAATCACATAGACGTTTACCGCTGCATCCAACTCGACATGAATCGTTTCAAGTAAAAGCAACAAACGCTCCATGCCCATCGCAAAACCCACAGCATGATTCGCTTTACCACCTAATTGCTCGATGAGTCCATCATAACGTCCACCTGCACAAATCGTTCCTTGCGAACCCAATTCGTCAGTCACCCATTCAAACACGGTTTTACTATAATAATCCAGGCCACGAACAAGACGTGTATTAATCTCATACGCAACGCCAAGAGCATTTAACGTTTCCAAAATAGAATAAAAATGCGCTCGACTCTCTTCGCCTAAATAATCCATTAATTCAGGCGCGTTTGCCACGACATCTTGCATTGCTGGATTTTTCGTATCTAAAATACGTAGCGGATTGGTCGTTAATCGACGCAAACTATCTTCATCTAAAACAGCTAAATGCTGTTGAAAATAAGTGACTAACGCTTCTCTGTAAATTAAACGCTCTGCAATTGTTCCTAACGAATTCAGCTGCAAACGCACTTTGCTACGAATGCCAAGTCTTGTCCATAATCTGTCAGTTAATAATAATAGTTCGGCATCAATATCTGCGCTTTCCATCCCATAAGTTTCAACACCAAATTGAAAAAATTGGCGATAGCGGCCTTTTTGTGGGCGCTCATGACGATACATAGGCCCGTAATACCAAAGGCGATGTACTTGATTATGAAGTAATCCATGTTCTAAGCATGCTCGCAAACACCCCGCAGTCCCTTCTGGACGCAATGTCAGTGAATCACCATTTCTATCATCGAATGTGTACATCTCTTTTTCAACGATATCCGTCACTTCACCAATGGAGCGTTTAAAGAGCTCCGTTTTCTCGACAATCGGTAATCGTATTTCACTGTAGCCGTAGTTTGCTAAAACATCACGGATAATCTTTTCTGCGTATTGCCAAAGTGGTGTTTGCTCGGGTAAGACATCGTGCATACCTCGAATTGCTTGGATATTTGCCATATAATTTTAACGAGATTTTAATGTTTTTGCTTCTTGTGAAAGCGGAAATTGACTAAGAAGTAACTGTTTATAATGCTCGGCTAGCGTATTATTTCCTGCGGCATTTTCTATTTTTATTGCAATCAAAAGTGACTGCGCTGTGTCTTGAGAAACACGTTGATAATGTGCTAAATACACTTTAGCGTCAGTAATATCCCCTTTTGCATAACGTATTTTTTGCATTTCAAGCAAAGCGGGTGAATAGTCTGCATTGACTTGCAACGCTTGCATAAAATAATGTTCAGCATCTGCGTTATTTGATATTTGCAAATAACAACGCCCGAGATTGGTCATTGCAATCCATGAACGCTCATTTAATCCATCCGTTGCCGCTTGACTTAATAACGTGACGCCTTGCTGAGTATCGCCTTGTTCACATAAAAAACGACCGTAATTATTTTTAATGCGTAAATCATTTGAGTTTAAAGCAAATGCTTGTTGATAATTGACTTGTGCCTCATCAATTATGCGTAATTTTTCATTCAGTACCGCTAATGAATTGTAAATTTGCGCATTTTGGTCATCAAGCATGAGAGCGTGTTGTAAATTTTCACGCGCCATCTCTAATTTATTTAATTCTAAATATCGCTCACCCAGTTGCAAAAAAATAATCGCGGTATCTTCATTACTGCTTTTTTGTGCTGGCGATGAACACGCAACTAAATAGATTAACGCGATACTCCAAACCAACAAACGATACAAAAGCATACGTTATGCGGCATTTTTCAACTTTAAATGACGACGACTTTTATCAGCAACTTGTCCAACCAGTTGCCCACATGCAGCATCAATATCTTCACCACGAGTTTTTCGAACAGTTGTGATAATACCAGCATCATTAAGCAGTGTTTTAAACTTCAAAATCGTTTCTTTACTTGAGCAACGATAAGACGAATTTGGGAAAGGATTAAACGGAATTAAATTCAGTTTTGACGGGACGGTTTTGAGTAACTTAATCAAACCACGCGCATCCTCTAACGTATCGTTTATTCCATCAAGCATCACGTACTCAAATGTAATAAATCGACGCGGTGCCGTTTTTGCATTTTCTCTGCACACATCCATTAGCATATTGAGCGGGTATTTTTTATTGATGGGTACAAGTTCATCACGCAGTTCATCACGGACCGCATGCAATGAAATCGCAAGACTCACATCACACGCACTGCCAAGACGTTCAATGGCAGGCACAACGCCTGATGAACTAATCGTGACGCGACGCTTTGATAAACCATAAGCAAAATCGTCCATCATCAAATTCACAGACGCCACCACATTGTCAAAATTAAGCAGTGGCTCACCCATGCCCATAAAAACAACATTGGTAATACGATTTTCTTTACCGACACGATTTTGTGCTACAAACAGCTGACCAATAATTTCAGACGCGGCTAAATTGCGATTAAATCCTTGCTGCGCGGTTGAACAAAACGTACACGCCAATGCACAGCCAATTTGCGATGAAATACAGAGTGTATTGCGATCATCTTCAGGAATAAAAACGCTTTCAATGCGATTACCGCAATGTGTTTGCATGGCCCATTTAATCGTGCCATCACTTGCCACTTGCTCAACAGCAATCTCTGGTGTTGCAATCTCGCAATGTTCGTTTAAATAAGCACGCAGCGATTTACTCAAATTGCTCATAGCATCAAAGTCGTAAACGTCTTCTTGATAAATCCATTTCATCAACTGCGTTGCACGGAAAGGTTTTTCGCCTAGACCGACAAAAAAAGCCGCTAAGCCTTTTCTGTCGAAATCGAGCAAATTAACCTTTTTTACCGGATTAACGTGTTCTTGGAGCGAGTTCATTTGCTGCAAAGAAATAAGCAATTTCACGTTCTGCCGTAGCAAGTGCATCTGAACCATGTACAGCGTTTTCATCAATGCTAGCAGCGAAATCAGCACGGATAGTACCTGCTGCGGCTTCTTTAGGGTTTGTTGCGCCCATAATTTCACGGTGTTTTAATACCGCATTTTCGCCTTCAAGCACTTGCATAATCACAGGACCTGAAATCATGAAAGCCACTAAATCGTTGAAAAAACCACGTTCGCTATGCTCTGCATAAAAACCTTCTGCTTGTTCTTTAGTCAAATGCACCATTTTTGCAGCGATAATGTGCAAGTCATTTTTTTCAAAACGACTGTAAATTTCACCGATGACATTTTTTGCAACAGCGTCAGGCTTAATGATAGAGAAAGTACGTTCAATTGCCATGTTTTTGTAAACTCCAAAATAATAAATTAAATAATGAATGTGAATTATAGCGGATTTGAGCGTTTAAGGTTAAGGCAAATGCGCAATATCGGAATTATCTTTCACGGGAATCATCAAATCTGCGGGACTAATACCAAGCATTAACGCAGCAGGACTTGCAATAAAAATCGAGGAGTACGTTCCAAAGAAGACACCGAATAAAAGCACAAGTGAGAAATTATGAATCGTTTGACCGCCCAAAAAGAAAAGTGACACCAGCACCAATAAAACCGTTAATGAGGTCATAATAGTTCGGCTTAACGTGACGTTAACCGAAATATTCATAATTTCTTCGGTCGATATATCACGAAGCGCACGAAAATTTTCACGAATACGATCATAAACAACAATCGTATCATTAAGTGAATAACCAATTAACGCGAGCACTGCCGCTAACACGGTTAAATCAAACTCAAGACCCAAGATTGAAAATAAACCTAACGTGACGATGACGTCATGGAACGTTGCAATAATCGCTCCTAACGAAAATTTCCACTCAAAACGCCATGCAATGTAAACCAAAATAGCCAGTGACGAATAAAGCAGTGCTAAAAACCCATCTTCTGCTAAATCATCGCCCACTTGTGGGCCAACAAATTCAACGCGACGCAGACTCGCAGGCTGTGCAACATCTCTATTGATAGTATCAAGCACTTTCGTGCTTAAATCTGCACTACTGACACCCTCTTGAAGTTTTAATCGAATTAACACGTCTTTTGCGGTGCCAAAATTTTGCACTGTCGCATCTTCAAAGCCTTCTGTATCGAGTTTTAGGCGCAACGCATTTAAATCGGCTGGTTGTTGATAACCGACTTCAATAAGGGTTCCACCCGTAAAATCAATCCCCATGTGCAACCCTTGCGTAGCAAGTGAAATAATGGAGGCAAGTGACAGTAAACCAGAGAAAATCAGTGCGATATGGCGATTGCCAATAAAATTGATAGTGGTTGTTTTCATATATTTAATACTAAAAAATTCGCTTTTTATAAAAATGGGGCAATGCAGACATCGCCCCGTGATTTAATCGTGTTTTAGATTGATAATTTCTCAACATGCTTATTACCGTAAATCCAGTTAATAATCATGCGCGTTCCGGTAATTGCTGTGAACATCGAAGACAAAATACCAATAATCAATGTCACTGCAAATCCTTTTACTGAGCCAGTACCAAAGGCAAATAAAACCACAGCAACCACTAAGTTTGTAAAATGCGAATCTAAAATAGTCGCAAACGCTTTGTCATAACCACTAAAAATAGACGACTGAGGCGTATTACCGTTATTGATTTCTTCTTTGATACGCTCAAAAATCAATACGTTCGCGTCAACGGACATCCCTACCGTCAAAATAATACCTGCAATCCCTGGTAGTGTTAGCGTTGCTTGCAACATAGACAAAATGGCAACCACAATCACCACGTTAAACGCTAATGCCGCGTTCGCAATCATGCCAAAAATTTTGTAGTAAACCGCCATGAAAAAGACAACCAAGGCAAAGCCTACAAGAAATGACATCATGCCTTTATCGATATTGTCTTGCCCTAAACTTGGTCCGACAGTACGTTCTTCAACGATATCAACTGGCGCCGCCAATGCTCCTGCTCTAAGCAAAAGGGATAAATTACGCGCTTCTTGTGGACTATCAAGCCCCGTTGTTTGGAATCGTTTACTAAAGACACCTTGAATGGTCGCCACACTGATCACTTTTTCCACTTTTTCTTTATGGCGAACTTTTTCGCCATTCACAATGCGCGTTTCGTTTTTGTATTCAATAAATACGACCGCCATAGGTTTTCCGATACTCACTTGCGTGAGTTTACCCATTTTTGACGCGCCAATACCATTGAGTGAAATGCTCACTGAAGGACGTCCATCGTCGTCTGAACTCGATGCAGAATCGACAATTTGATCGCCTGTAATAATAATACGTTTATCAAGTAAAATAGGATTGCCATTTTTTTCATAATACAAACGACTACCAATAGGCGGATGCCCTGAAACCGCTTGTTGAACATCGTGTTCAGTATCGACTAAACGATATTCCAATGTAGCAGTTGTACCCAGAATTTCTTTTGCGCGAGACGTATCTTGCACACCAGGCAATTGCACCATAATGCGATTAACGCCTTGTTGCTGAATGACCGGTTCTGCAACGCCTAATTCGTTCACACGATTGCGCAGCGTTGTCATGTTTTGAGCGACCGCTGATTTCTTAATTTCACGAGCATCAGCTTCTGAAATTTTTAACCACACTTGCTCTGCTGCTTCGGGTTCTGTGACCGTCAAACCACGGAAATCTTTAGCTAATAACGCTAATAATTCCGCTTTATCATTCGTGTCTTTGAGAATCACTTTAATAAAACCGTTATCTTTAGATACGTTTTGATAATGAATTTTGGCTTCACGAAGTGCTAAACGGAGATCATCGTTATAGCGCTCTTCTGCTTGCTTTACTGCCGCATCAATATCAACTTCAAGTAAAAAGTGAACACCGCCACGTAAATCAAGCCCTAGATACATCGCTTGCGCGCCAATTGATTGCAGCCAAGCTGGCGTGGTTGGCGCAAGATTTAATGCAACTGTGTAATTATTGCCCATTTTATCGCGGAGTAAATCCGCAATTTTCATTTGATCGTCAGTACTCGTCAAACGTGCAAGCACGCGGCCATCCTTGAATTCAAATGTTTTGACTGATGTGCCCGTATTTTTAATCGTTGTTTCAATATCACTTGCTTGCGCTTGCGTGAGTTTATTGACGATATGCGACACTTGAACAGATGGATCATCACCATACAAATTGGGCAACGAATAAATTATAGAAATTAAAAACACCAAAATAATACTGATGTTTTTCCAAAGAGAGTAATGGTTTTGCATTGCGTTTATTCCGCTAATAATGACGTCTTTATTAAATTACTTTTTTATGCATCGCTTTAAACGTGCCTTTAGGCATCATGCTTTCGATACTGTGACGTTGAACTTGAATAAACGTATTATCACTAATTTCAATTTTAACAAAGTTATCATCCACATCAGCCACTTTCCCTAAAATTCCGCCAGAAGTGACAACTTCCACGCCTTTAACAAGTGACTCTACCATTTGTTTTTTTTCTTTAGTCCGTTTCGCTTGGGGACGTAAAAACAAAATATAGAAAAATGCCAAAATACCTAAAGGAAACAGCATACCTTCAATACCAGGTTGTTGTGCAGCGGCTGCGCCACCTTCAGCTAAAGCGTCAGAAATGAAAAAACTCATGATTATCCTCGTTAATTTTTATAATGAAATGGGAAAAGAATTGAAACGGCAGTTATTATGCCATAGAAAATTTATCATACCCTGTTTTACCATCAACTCAATACATGCTATTTTTATCATTATTTACTTTTTATCATAAAGCACTGCGCCATAAAACGTGACAAATCAAAGTAGCGTGCTACACTTTCGACTATTTTTTAATCATTTTATACATTGAGATACCACACTATGGAAGAGAATTTCTCGCAAATTATTGAGGCCGTTGGCGAAGATTTAACCCGTGAAGGCCTTATAGATACGCCAAAACGTGCAGCTAAAGCCTTTAAATTTTTGACTCATGGTTACGAAAAAACATTGGAAGAAGTATTAAATGGCGCTATTTTCACTGCGGACAGTGAAGACATGGTTATCGTTAAAGACATCGAGCTTTATTCACTCTGTGAACATCATTTATTACCTTTTATCGGCAAATGCCATGTTGGCTATCTACCGCAAGGAAAAGTTTTAGGTTTATCTAAAATTGCCCGCGTTGTGGATATGTATGCACGACGTTTGCAAATACAAGAGCGTTTAACGAAGCAAATTGCCGATGCTATTGAGCAAGCCACTGGTGCACGTGGCGTTGCCGTTGTTATCGAAGCAAAACATTTGTGTATGATGATGCGTGGTGTTGAAAAACAAAATTCTGTGATGACAACATCCGCGATGAAAGGTATTTTCCGCAAAGAAATCAATACGCGTTCTGAATTTTTAAATTTAATCAGTAGATAATAGTTAACATTGGAATTAAACGTAATGTCAGACAAAAAAATCGGTGTGTTACTTGTCAACCTTGGCTCTCCCGCTGCGCCAACAGTGCCTGCGGTGCGTAAGTTTTTGAAAGATTTTTTATGGGATAAACGTGTCGTCAACATCCCACGCCCCATTTGGTGGATGATTCTGCACGGCTTTGTTTTACCTTTTCGCCCTAAAAAATCCCTAGAAGCCTATTCCAAAATTTGGGATTCACACAAAGGCTCGCCGCTGACTTTTTTAACCCATCAATTAACTGACAATATTTCAAACAAATTGGAATCGCAGGGAATTTTAGTGAAATGTGCCATGAGTTATGGCGAACCTTCAATTCCAAGTCAACTACGTCATTTCAAAGAACAAGGCGTGACGGACTTTGTTGTATTGCCTCTTTATCCACAGTATTCATCAACAACGTCTGCTTCCGTTTATGATTCATTGATTAAAGAATTTAACACGTGGTGGCATTTGCCGAATTTTAGATTTATTAGTGACTATCACCAAAATACAAAATATATTTCAGCGCTTGCAGAATCTGTTCAAGCCGCATGGCGTGAGCGCCCCAAAAATGAACTGCTCGTCATGTCATTTCACGGTTTGCCTGCCATGCTAACAAAAAAAGGCGACCCTTATTTTCATCAATGTCACAAAACAGGGCAGCTTTTAGCAGATAAATTAGGCTTAAAAGAACACGAATGGCGACTCGTTTTTCAATCGCGTTTTGGCAAAGCCGAATGGCTAAAACCTTACTGTGTTGAGGTGCTTGAACAACTTCCCAAAGAAGGCGTGAAAAGTGTTGATTTAATCTGCCCCGGTTTTACCGTAGATTGCCTTGAGACACTTGAAGAAATTGCCATGGAAAATCGCCACGTTTTCCTTGAGGCTGGTGGAAATGGCTATCACTACATTCGCGCACTAAACGATTCACACGCCAACGTGGATGTCCTTATTGACGTATTAACGAATGGTGGCTTTAGCGATAAACAGGAGGCAAAATGACCGCACTCGTTGGCATTATTATGGGGTCAACATCCGATTGGGAAACCATGCAATTTGCAGCCGATACGCTCAAGAAATTAGGTATTCCACATGAAGTAGACGTGGTTTCAGCGCATCGTACACCCGATAAATTATTCGCTTATGCAGAAAACGCTGAGCAAAAGGGACTTGAAGTCATTATCGCAGGCGCTGGCGGTGCTGCACATTTACCCGGCATGACAGCCGCTAAAACAGCCGTCCCAGTACTCGGCGTCCCCGTTCAATCAAAAGCATTGAATGGCATGGACTCTCTTTTATCCATTGTTCAAATGCCCGCTGGCATTCCAGTCGGCACATTAGCCATTGGCAAAGCAGGCGCTATTAACGCTGCGTTATTGGCTGCAGCTATTGTCAGCAATAAACATAAACACTATCGCCCAGCATTGGAACAATTTAGACAAGAACAAACCGACACGGTATTGGCAAATTCAGATCCGCGTGGAGACAAAGCATGAAAGTAGGGATTTTAGGTGGGGGGCAGCTTGCTCGGATGATTGCACTATCAGGTTATCCTTTGGGCATTCGTTTTATTTTTTTAGATCCATCCGTAGGCGCTTGTGCAACAACACTTGGCGATCATTTACATGGTGACTATCACAATGAAACCCTCCTAGCTGAATTAGCGAAACGCGCCGATGTCGTAACGTATGAATTTGAAAACGTGCCCGCGAATGTCGCAGAATTTCTTGCTGCGCATACCAGCGTTTATCCTGCACCTAATGCACTCGCCGTCGCACAAGACCGTTTAGTTGAAAAAGACTTTTTAAATGAAATAGGCATTCCCACTGCGCCATACCAAGCAGTAGATAGTTTGTCCAATTTACAACAGGCTATGCAGCGTATTGGATATCCTGCCATTTTGAAAACTCGTACTCAAGGCTATGATGGTAAAGGGCAATCTATTCTACGTTCAGCATCTGATTTGCATTCTTCATGGCAAAAACTCGATGGACTATCTGCCATTGTTGAAGGATTTGTCGCGTTTTCTCGTGAAGTATCTATTATTGCCGTTCGCAGTGTTTCAGGTGAATTAGCCTTTTATCCGCTATCTGAAAATGTGCATAGAGAAGGCATTTTACGTGTATCCGAAAGCTGCGAAAATGATGCAATGCAAGCTAAAGCAGAAGACTATGTCACTAAGTTACTCACAGCATTGAATTACGTTGGCGTGATTGCGCTTGAGTTATTTGAAGTAAACGGTGAATTAATTGCAAATGAATTTGCGCCTCGAGTTCATAATTCGGGGCACTGGACTATTGAAGGCGCTGAAACGTCACAATTTGAAAATCACCTACGTGCTATTTTAGATTTACCACTGGGATCAACTAAATCAGTTGGAAAAACCGCAATGGTAAATTTCATTGGCGGCAAACCTGAAAGTGAACGTGTGTTAGCCATTGAGAATACACATTTGCATCTCTATGGAAAAGCCCCTCGTAAAGGACGTAAAGTGGCACATGCCACCATACGAGCAACTCATCATGACGCCTTAGAACCCCTTAAAAAGAAGTTGATTGCCTTGGCAAATGAGGTTGATGATTCGTAAATCGTAATTAAACGAACAATCACCTTTCCATTTAACGCTCACTCTTTTTCTATGACAAATATTCATTCAGATAAAATTTTAATTTTAGATTTTGGTTCGCAGTACACACAATTGATTGCACGACGTATTCGTGAAATTGGTGTGTATTGTGAAATTTATTCTTGCGAATGCAGTTCGCAAGAAATTAAACAGTTTTCACCTAAAGGTATTATCTTATCAGGCGGCCCTGAAAGTGTCACTGAAGGCAATACACCTCGTGCCCCGCAAATTGTGTTTGAATTGGGTATTCCTGTCCTTGGTATTTGCTATGGTATGCAAACCATGACGCAGCAACTGGGCGGCAGCGTTGAAACATCAAGTCATCGTGAATTTGGTTACGCGCAAATTCGTGCACGTGGTCATTCAAAATTGTTAAATGGTATTGAGGATCATTTATCCTCGGAAGGTTTTGGTTTACTTGATGTTTGGATGTCACACGGTGATCGTGTTGTCACTTTACCTGAAGGTTTTAAACTCATTGCAAGTTCAGAAGGTGCGCCTATTGCAGGCATGGCCAATGAAGATAAACATTTTTATGCGCTACAATTTCACCCTGAAGTGACACATACAAAACAAGGTGGTCGAATTCTCTCGCGCTTTGTACTGGATATTTGCGAATGCGCTGCACTTTGGAACTCAAACAACATTATTGAAGACAGCATTAAATCTGTACGCGAAAAAGTAGGCGATGATGACGTTATTTTAGGGCTGTCTGGTGGTGTTGATTCGTCTGTTGTTGCCGCTTTATTGCACAAAGCTATCGGCACTCAACTTACTTGTGTTTTCGTGGATACCGGGCTTTTGCGTCTAAACGAAGGCGATCAAGTGATGGCCGTTTTTGCACAGCATTTAGGTGTGAAAGTCATTCGTGTTGACGCAGAAACACGTTATTTGGAAGCCTTAGCGGGCGTGAATGACCCAGAAAAGAAACGTAAAATTATTGGTAATCTGTTCATTGAAATTTTTGATGAGCAAGCGGCTAAATTAAGTAATGCAAAATGGCTTGCTCAAGGGACAATTTACCCTGATGTCATTGAGTCTGCGGGTGCGAAAAGTGGCAAAGCACATTTGATTAAATCGCACCACAACGTTGGGGGTTTGCCTGAAAATATGGCATTAAAATTAGTTGAACCATTACGCGAATTATTTAAAGATGAAGTACGCAAATTGGGAGTTGAACTTGGTTTGCCTGCTGATATGGTGTATCGCCACCCCTTCCCTGGTCCTGGACTGGGTGTGCGTATTTTAGGCGAAGTCAAAAAAGAGTTTGCAGATTTACTACGTCAAGCGGATAACATTTTTATAGAAGAACTTTATCGACATGATTTATACGATAAAGTCAGTCAAGCTTTCGCTGTATTTTTGCCAGTAAAATCAGTTGGTGTTATGGGGGATGGTCGACGTTATGATTATGTGATTGCCATTCGCGCTGTTGAAACGATTGATTTTATGACTGCACGTTGGGCGCATTTGCCTTATGACTTTTTGGATTTAATTTCACGTCGAATTATTAATGAAGTATCTGGAATTTCACGAGTAACTTACGACATTTCTGGAAAACCACCTGCAACTATTGAGTGGGAATAAACGAATTTCATAATTCCTAATATTTTCAAGCACTTGCTTTTGACCACTCTAATCATCTGGTAAATGCAAGTGCTTGATTTTGCTACACCCCACTCGCTCAAGTTACACAAAAACTTACACAAACGTGCACCTACTCAAAATCATACGTTACATTGCCAAAAAAGATGACAAACTGCCCAGCTTGAATGTAAGCTAAAGCCCCACGTTCTCTACCCTACCCCCAATTTACCTACAATCCCATTGTCCTTGTTTCACGTTGACTTTACAGTTGCACAGTGTGTAACTAAATGGGAAACAACCATGCTCAAACCTAAACAACATAACTTTGCAGATGACGAACTGCGCATTTACGATGACGCTATCGTTTATAAACGTGGCGACTACTTTCAAATGCGAATGTGGCTGCACAATGAAAAACGCTATGCTCGCTTTAGCTTGCGTACTGTCAATGTTGCAACTGCTGTTGATCGTGCCAAAGTGCATTATCATCAACTCATGTCTCAGCAATTATCAGGTAAAACCTACTTCTCCAAAACAACTAAAACGGGCGTTGAGGATTATTTAAAACAACGCGCTATTGATGTTCAAGCAGGCTTAATTGTAAAAGGACGACTTTCAACCATTAAGACCCACTTAACACATTGGCTTGACTTTATTGGACGTGATACGAAGTTGAAAGAACTTGAACGCACCGATTGTGAAAATTACTTCTTCACGCGTACCAAAACCAAAAAGAAAATCGCTGTCTCTCAA
>Ga0208089_1000142_pt1 | contig 18943 bp, 20 predicted proteins | sample LakMenEpi29Jun12_FD_150744 | JGI IMG/M metagenome (GOLD analysis project Ga0208089, IMG submission 150744) | Freshwater microbial communities from Lake Mendota, WI - 29JUN2012 deep hole epilimnion (SPAdes) | ecosystem: Environmental > Aquatic > Freshwater > Lake > Epilimnion/Euphotic zone ... | reverse complement strand
AATTTTAAAACATCCAGTGGAACAGATTTAGGTAATCTTAATCTCGGTTGGATTACCAAAGATTACTTAATGTCTGTGTATCCACAGATTGCAAATCAGATGATTACTCCGGAGTTATGGACTTGGGGAGTGGGTGGTAATGGACAACTAGGAAACAATACAACAACCGATAGATCCACTCCAGTCACCACATTCGCAGGAGGAGCAAACTGGAAACAAGTAGGTTCTAGATATAATGTGGGTGCTGCAATCAAAACTGATGGAACCTTATGGACTTGGGGACGTAATTCTTATGCAATGGTAGGAGACAATACAGCAACCAATAGATCCACTCCAGTCACCACATTTGCAGGAGGAACCAACTGGAAACAAGTTTCGGTTGGAGCAAGAACACTATCTGCAATCAAAACTGATGGAACCTTATGGGCTTGGGGAACGAATGCTAATGGACAAGTAGGAGACAATACAACAACCAACAGAACCACTCCGGTCACCACATTCGCAGGAGGAACTAATTGGAAACAGGTTGATAATGGATATTTTCATACAACAGCAATAAAAACAGATGGAACCTTATGGACTTGGGGACATAATTCTTATGGTCAAATAGGAAACAATACATCAGGAACCAATAGATTAACTCCAGTCACAACATTCGCAGGAGGAACCAATTGGAAACAAGTTTCTTGTGGATTTGCTTTTACATCTGCAATCAAAACTGATGGAACTCTATGGACTTGGGGTCGTGGTACTGATGGACAACTAGGAAACAATACAACAATCAATAGATCCACTCCAGTCACAACATTTGCAGGAGGAACCAACTGGAAACAAGTAAGTTGTACTGGTACTCAGATAGCAGTAATCAAAACCGATGGAACTTTATGGGTCTGGGGAAAAAATGTTGTTGGAGGACTAGGAGACAATACAGCAGTCAATAGATCCACTCCAGTCACCACATTTGCAGGAGGATCAAATTGGAAACAAGTTAGTTGTACAGATAATTATATATCAGCAATCAGAACTTCAGATGATTTACAAGGCATCTAAAATTTGATATAATACTTCTATATCATACCCAAAAATATGAACCCTCTTGAATTAGTTGCAAAAACATTATATTCTTTTCAGGAACATCAACTTACATTTGAACTTCTGAATGCTTTTGGAAAAAGAGCGCAAGTATTTTCACAATATGATGAGATTGCAAAGTGCTTTTTTGAACTCAAAAACTTCTCCAAAGCAATTGAGTATGGAGAAAAAGGACTTAAATTAGCACAAACAAAAGAAGAAAAATATACAACAGCAAAGAACCTGATTAATGCTTATAATCAATCTAATATTCCAGAAAAATCAATCACTCAAATTGAAAAATTAAAGAAACAAAATCCCCAAGATACTGAACTTCTTCTTGAAGAAACTTTTGCTTATTCTGCACTGAATCAAAAAGATAAGTCGGAAAAACTTCTTTTCAATCTTCTTCAAAAACAACTACCAGAAGAAATTGAAAGAAAAGCATATCACAATCTATCTGGGCATTATTTCAGAAAAGATGATTTGCATACAGGTCTTCAACACTTTCTCAAAGCAGGAGAAGTAGAAGCATACAAAAATCAAAAACTTCCAGAATATGAAAAATGGGATGGAACCATTACACCTGGAAGAACGATTATTGTAGATAATCAATGTGGTGCTGGTGATGAAGTCATTCACATTCGGTTTATGGAGCATCTCAAAGACCTTGGAATGAAACCGATTTGGAGTTCAACCAGAAGAGAACTTGTAGAACTCTTTCAGTATAATGGTTATGATGCTGTTTGCGTTTGGGATAAACCAGAGTTTCCTAAAGATGCTTGTTGGGTTTATGGACTTGCACTTCCTTATTATCTCAATCTAACAATAGAAGATTTGGGACAAGAACCTTATCTTCAAACAATTCCAAAGTATGATGAAAAGTGGAAATGGATCAAAGAAGATACTGGATACAAAATTGGAATGTTCTGGGCTTCTAGTTCTGGATTTGAGCAGAATTCATTTAGAAGTGTAGAACTGAAAGATTATATGAGTGTTCTTGGAGATAAAGGATACTCATTGTATTCATTGCAAACTTATACTGATAATAAGGATGCTGATGAGTATCCAGAAATTAAACAATCACTTTCAGTTCAAGGTAGAGAATTTGCTGATACATTCTCTATCATTAATAACCTGGATATGGTTGTGACTTCTTGTAGTTTTGTAGCACACGTTGCAGCATCAATGGGTAAAGAAGTTTGTGTTTTTGTTCCGATTATGGAATATTATGTTTGGACAAGTTCAACAGGAAGATCTATGTGGTATGGGGGTAATGTTCATCTCTTCCGTCAAAAGAAACCAAGAACTTGGGATGCTCCCATTAAAGAGTTTGGAGAGTTTATGAATGATAGAGCAGTATGATTTATCTTTTCTCAATTTGAATACCATTAAAAACAAACTTCTACAGATAGAAACCAATTCTCACGGACTTGTAACCAAAGGTGTTTCTACTTATAATCACGGAATGCCGATTCTAATGTATCCAGAACTGATTGGATTGAAGAATATAATCAAACAATATGTTAGAATATACTGTAATAAGTATGATATTCCACCCTTAAAGTTTATTAATAGTTGGTTTAATATTTCACAACCAGGAAATAAACTCAAAGCACATAAGCACGAAGAAAGTATTATAAGTGGGGCATTTTATCTTTCTGGTAAAACTCCTTTGATATTTCCGGACACATCAATCAATCCTTATCCTGGGATGTTAGTCATCTTTTCAAGTGATTTGGTTCATTATACAGAAGAAGAAACAGAACAAAGAATAGTCATTAGTTTTAATACAAATTACCTATGAAATTTCATACCTTTTACACAAATAATCTTTCAAAGCAACTTATAGAAGATCATAAAAAAGTTTGCGATAAAGTTAATATTGAGGTAGAGTATCATATTCACGATTTTATAGATGATTATGATACTCTTTACACTGCTCACGGAAAGTTTTTAACATCAATTTTAGAAAAAGAAGAAGTTGCTTGTTTTCTTGATATTGACTGTCTTCCTCACAGTAAAGAACTTTTGGAAAAGGCATATAACTGGGCAGTAAAAAATAATTCATTTGTCGGAAATGCTCAAAATGTTTCTCATACACAAATGAGAAATCATATTTTTGCCAGTCAATCTTGTTCAATCATTACTCAAAATGCTTGGAATCAATTAGGAAAACCAGATCTGTCGTGGTTTATGCAAAACGGAGTGCAAATAGATACCTCACAAATTCTTACTTTAAGAGCAGATCAAATTGGAATGAATTATCAGTTAATGTATCCAATTGGTTATGATGGTCCAGAAGAATATAAACTTTCTGGATATGGGATGTATGGAACAGGAACTTTATATCCAGCAACTTGGCATTATTTTAGAATTAGTAAATTTAAAGATTCAATTCCAGACCTTTGGGAAACTCGTGTAAATAATATATTAGAAGACCAAAAAATTATTCCACATCATTCATCGTGTTTTTATGAATTATAAGTTTTTGTTTATTGTTACATCATCTATCATTCCCTTTAAAGTTGGAAGTTTTCATTCCCCTCAAGAAAGATTTGAACAAACATTAGATACTATTCAATCTATTAGAAAAAGAGTTCCTAATTCTATTATTTGGATCACTGAAAGTTCTCCCATAGAACTTCCAGAAGAATACTCTACTGAATTAATGAAACAAAGTGATTATTATGTAGAGCACTATGATGATGACGTTCTTCGGCAACTTTATGAAAATTTAGATAAATGTCCAGAGAAGTTTGACTTTGGTAAGTCACTTTTAGAAACAAGATCTTTGTTTAATACTTTTATTCAAATTAAAGATATAGATTTTACAAGAGTTTTTAAGATTTCTGGTAGATATACTTTAAATGATGAGTTTAATATTGGTGATTATGAAAGTAGAGTACTGAACAATTATTATGTGATGCAAGTTCATACTATGAAAGATGATATGTTTAATCTTCTTTGTGGAGTAGAGGGACAAGTCACTACAGGATTATGGTCATTTGATAAAAGTTTATTGAATGAAACAATTCAAATGTATCAAAAGTGTTTTTCTTATATGGATACGATGATGTCTTATACTGGAGGAATTGATATTGAACATTCAATTTATAAGTGGATTGACCATAAAAAGATTATTAAAGTTCCTTTTCTTGGAGTGAATCGTAATCACGGACCAAATGGACAGGTGTATCCAATATGAAAATCGCAATTTTTTATCATACCTTTCAATCTGGTATGAGTGCCTTTGTTTATCAAGCACAAATTCATAGATTGCATTGTTCTGGACTCATTGATGCTGCTGATTATATTCATATCGGTGTGAATGGGGATCAGGAAATGTTCAATGTTCCAGAAAAAGCAAAAGTGGTGTATAATACTAATTGGAAAGAAGAAACAGAAACTCTAGTTGCACTCAAGAACTTTTCTTATGAAAATCCAGATTATAAGATTTTATATTTTCATATGAAGGGAGCAAGTAAGGAAACTCTTGTTGCTAATTCTTGGAGACTGATGATGGAATATTTTGTAATTGATAAATGGAAAGAATGTGTAGAGTATCTAAATGATTATGATTGTGTTGGGCAAACATTTAAACCACTTGGACCTACTTTGTGGGGTGATGGATCTATCACATCTAATGAGGGTATTAGTTGTTATTGTGGAAACTTCTGGTGGGCAAATGCATCTTATATTCAAACATTAGATCATCATTATTTGAATACTGATTATAGATTTGATAGAGAGTTTTGGATAGGCACTAATAAGAATGCAAAGGCAAAGTCTTTTATGGAATATGGGCAAGACGATTATATTGCTGGTAATCATCCTATTCCATTAAAGAAAGGTATGAGTGACTATGAACCTTATACACATTACTTTAGAGAGGTGGAATACTTAAAATGATGTATTCAATCTATGGTGGAACAGGATTTGTTGGGAGTAACTTTTGCAGACTTTTTTCTGATAATGTGATGTTACAAAATCGTGATGAAAGAAAACCAAAGACCAATGAAATCATCTATTTTATTTCCACAATAGACAATTATAATGTTTATACAAATATTACTTTAGATGTTGAAACTAATCTCAAAGTTCTTTGTGAAGTTTTAGATTTTTGTAGAGATTCTAATTTTGTTTTTAATTTTATCAGTTCTTGGTTTGTTTATGGAGAAACTGAATTGCCAGCAAAAGAAGAACACTACTGTAAACCTACAGGATTTTATTCTATCACTAAAAAAGCAGCAGAAGATCTTTTGATCTCTTTTTGTAGAACTTATGGAGTTAAATATAGAATTCTTCGTCTTTGTAATGTATTAGGGAATGGTGATAAAAAAGTTTCTTTAAAGAAAAATGCATTGAGTTATATGATAAATCTGCTTAAAAAAAATGAAGATGTTTATCTTTATGATAATGGAACTCCAACTCGTGATATTATGCACGTTGATGATGTTTGTTATGCAATTAATTTGGTTTGCAAAAAAGGTGAATTTAACAAAATATACAACATTGGCAGTGGACAACCAACATCCGTTTCTAATATAATATGGATGGCAAAGAAATATTTGGGATCTACATCAAATATTAAAAGTAAAGAAATACCCGAGTTTCACAGAATTGTCCAGACAAAAAATTTTTGGATGGACATCACTAGGTTGAATAAACTTGGATTTATTCAAAAAATCAGTAATGATAAAATTATTAAAGAATTATGTCAATAGAACAAGAAATTTCATCCTTTATTTCTGGTCTTCAAGAAAATGATGAAAAACTTTTTCCTTATATTTGCAATAACAATTATGAAAAAGGTAAAAGTAACATTTATTACTCTGGACCATATTGGGATAATCTAGAAGTAGAAGCAGCAATTAAAACTTTTTTGACTGGAAAATGGCTTTCTTCTGGTGAGGCCGTTAATAAATTTGAGAGAGAGTTTTCTGAAAAGTTTAATTTTAATCATTCTGTAATGGTAAACTCTGGAAGTTCTGCAAATCTTGTAATGATTGCGGCACTTAAAAAATATTTTGAATGGAATGATGAAGATGAAATTATTGTATCTGTTTGTGGATTTCCAACAACATTGAATCCAATTATTCAAAATAATTTAAAACCAGTATTTGTTGATATTAACTATGATGATTTAAACTGGGATCTTCAGGAGATTCGTAAAAAAATAACACCAAAAACCAGAGCAATTTTTTCTTCTCCTGTTCTTGGTAACGCTTATGATTATGATGAAATTCTAGATATTTGCAATGAATATAATATTCATTTAATTGCGGATAATTGTGATAGTCTAGGTAGTAAATGGAAAGGAAAGTATCTAACAGAATATGCTGTTGCAGCATCCTGTTCTTTTTATCCTGCACATCATATATGTACTATTGAAGGTGGAATGGTTTCTTCTAATATTAAAGAAATTATTGATCTTGCTCGTAGTTTTGCTTGGTGGGGAAGAGATTGTTATTGTGTAGGATCTCAAAACCTTTTGAGTTGTGGAACTTGCGGAAAACGATTTGATAAGTGGTTACTTGGATATGATAAAGTTGTAGATCATAAGTATGTCTTTGGACAAATTGGATATAATCTAAAACCAATAGATATGCTTGGAACAATTGGGTCAGTTCAACTTACAAAGTTTGATGTGATTCATCAAAAACGTAGGTCTAATAAAAAGAATCTTCATAATATTTTTGAAAAAATTTCGGATATTCGTGTTGTTGGAGAACTTTCTAATGCTGAAACAAGTTGGTTTGGGGTGCCGATTATTTGTGATAACAATAAACAAGAATTAGTTCAGTTTTTAGAAGATAATAAAATACAAACTAGAAATTATTTTGCAGGAAATCTTCTCATTCATCCTGCATATAGGCATCTTGAAAGTGCGTTTAATTATCCCAACGCAATGAGAGTATTAGAAAACGTATTTTTTATTGGATGTTCCCCTGTGATCACCGATTCTATGATTGAATATATAGAAGAGATTATTAATTTATATATTTCGTAAATCTTATGAGACCTTGTGGAGAATGCACTGCCTGTTGTACTTGGTTAAAGGGAAGTGCTTATGGTTATGAGTTTGGTGGTGGAAAGTCTTGTAAATTTTTATGCGAAACCGGATGTGATGTTCATAAAGCAAGACCTAAAGTATGTGAAGGATATTATTGTGCTTGGTCTCAGGAGTTACTTTCGGAAGAAATGAGACCTGATAAATGTGGTGTTCTTGCTTCTGTAGAAAATAATAAAAATGGACAATACTTGAAATTAACTTCAATTAAAAAAGAAATAAATAAAGATATATTAGAATATTTTAAGGAGTGGAGCATTAAAATGAACACTCCGGTTTTGTATTTAAACAATTATATCTGGGAAGTCCTCTAAAATGCCAGTTTTTTATAACTACACAGAAAACGGAGCAGTCTATAGTTTTGATGATGTCTTTGTACCTGCAGATGCTTTTAGGCAAGGGAACTTATGGACTTGGGGTCGTAATAATGGTGGACAACTAGGAGACAATACAACAACCAACAGAACCACTCCGGTCACCACATTCGCAGGAGGAGCAAACTGGAAACAAGTTTCTGATAATGGTAGTAATACGGCAGCAATCAAAACTGACGGAACCCTATGGACTTGGGGAAGTAATAATTTTGCACAACTAGGAGACAATACAACAACCAATAGATCCACTCCAGTCACTACATTTGCAGGAGGAACCGATTGGAAACAAGTAAGTGTTGGATCTCAACATACAGCAGCAATCAAGACTGATGGAACCTTATGGGGTTGGGGATATAATAGGAAAGCTCATCTGGGAAACAATGCACCATCATTTAGCACTAGGCCCACTCCAATTACCACATTTGCAGGAGGAACCAACTGGAAACAAGTTTCTTGCGGATATGAACATACAGCAGCAATCAAAACTGATGGAACCTTATGGACTTGGGGGGCTAATTATGGACAAATAGGTAATAATACATACTCTCTTGCATCCACTCCAGTTACCACATTTGCAGGAGGAACCGATTGGAAACAAGTTTCTTGTGGAACTCACTATACATCAGCAATCAAGACTGATGGAACCTTATGGACTTGGGGGGCTAATTCTGAATCACAACTAGGAACCGGTGATAAAACTTCCAGAAATACTCCAGTCACCACACTCGCAGGAAGAACCGACTGGAAACAAGTAAGTCTTGGATATCGTCATACAGCAGCAATCAAGACTGATGGAACCTTATGGGGTTGGGGACGTAATTCAAATGTACAACTGGGAAGAGGACCAGATGTTCATAATAGATTAACTCCAGTCACCACATTCGCAGGAGGAACCAATTGGGCTGATACTGCAACCGGAGAAGCAGATGAACTTTACACTTTATGTTGTCAACGTGAAGTCTTAGCAGCAATCAAAACCGATGGAACCTTATGGACTTGGGGTCGTAATCAATTTGGAGAAATGGGAGACAATACAGCAACCCAAAGAAACACTCCAGTCACTACATTCGCAGGAGGAACTAACTGGAAACAAGTTTCTGGTGGAGAATCTCATATGTCAGTAATTAAGACTGATGGAACCTTATGGACTTGGGGACGTAATACTAATGGACAATTAGGAGACAATACATCAGGATTTGGACTCAATAGATCCACTCCAGTCACCACATTCGCAGGAGGAACCAACTGGAAACAAGTTTCTAATGGCCAGTATCATACAGCAGCAATTAAAACTGATGGAACCTTATGGACTTGGGGATTTTCTGCTAATCTTCGATTAGGAAGATTTTTAGATCCATTTCATAGATTTACTCCAGTCACTACATTTGCAGGAGGAACCAATTGGGCTGATACTGCAACCGGAGAAGCAGATGAACTTTACACTTTATCTGGTGGAAATAATTTTACAGCAGCAATCAAGACTGATGGAACTCTATGGACTTGGGGATTTAATACTAATGGCCAACTAGGAGACAATACAACAACCCAAAGAAACACTCCAGTCACCACATTTGCAGGAGGAACCAACTGGAAACAAATTGATTACGGAAGTTTATGTGCGGCAGCAATCAAGACTGATGGAACCTTATGGACTTGGGGATCTAATTCTTTTCGGCAACTAGGAGACAATACAACAACCAATAGATCCACTCCAGTCACTACATTTGCAGGAGGAACCGATTGGAAACAAGTCAGTGCTGGAAATCAACATACAGCAGCACTCAAAACCGATGGAACTCTTTGGGCTTGGGGACGTAATTATAATGGACAACTAGGAGACAATACACAAAGCACTAAACTCATTCCAGTCACCACATTCGCAGGAGGAACCAACTGGAAACAAGTAAGTGTTGGATCTCAACATACAGCAGCAATCAAGACTGATGGAACCTTGTGGACTTGGGGAGTTAATACTAATGGACAACTAGGAGACAATACAACAACTCAAATAATCACTCCAGTTACCACATTTGCAGGAGGAACCAACTGGAAACAAGTTTCTTGTAGTTACCACACAGCAGCAATCAAAACTGATGGAACTCTATGGACTTGGGGACGTAATTCCTATGCACAATTAGGAGACAATACAACAGTCAATAGATCCACTCCAGTTACCACATTTGCAGGAGGAACCAACTGGAAACAAGTAAGTGCTGGTGGAAATAATTTTACAGCAGCAATAAAAACAGATGGAACCTTATGGACTTGGGGGAATAATTCTAATGGACGACTAGGAATCAATGATACAATCAATAGAACCACTCCAGTTACCACATTTGCAGGAGGAACCAACTGGAAACAAGTTTCTTGTAATGGTTATAACACGGTAGCAATTAATGATGATGGAGTAAATAAGAGACTTTATGTATGGGGGAGTAATAATAATCAAGCACTTGGTATTAATTGGGTTGACGAAACCCCTGCCCCAGTAAAAATAGACGGAGGAACCAACTGGAAACAAGTTGCTAATGGACCTTTTGCATCGGGAGCCATGGCAGCAATCAAGACTGACGGAACCTTATGGACTTGGGGTACTAATAGTTATGGAAAGGTAGGAACCAATGATACAATCAATAGAACCACTCCAGTCACAACATTTGCAGGAGGAACCGATTGGAAACAAGTTGCTTGTGGTCAACACCACGTGGCAGCAATCAAAACCGATGGAACTCTATGGACTTGGGGATTTAATAGTTATGGACGACTAGGAGACAATACAACAACCACTAGATCCACTCCAGTCACCACATTCGCAGGAGGAACCAATTGGAAACAAGTTTCTTGTGGAGAAAGCTACACAGCAGCAATCAAAACCGATGGAACCTTATGGACTTGGGGTCGTAATCATGGTGGACAACTAGGAGATAATACAATAACAACAACCAATAGATCCACTCCAGTCACCACATTCGCAGGAGGAACCAACTGGAAACAAGTTTTTTGTGGGTATGCTAATACAATAGCACTTAAGAATGATGGAACTCTATGGGTTTGGGGATTTAATTCTTATTCCCAGGCAGGAACGAATTGGATATCTGCTGATGCAATCCCAAATCAAACACTCGCAGAAGGAACCAACTGGAAACAAGTTTCTTGTGGTCGTGAACACACAACAGCAATCAAGACTGATGGAACCTTATGGGGTTGGGGATTGAATAGTTATGGACGACTAGGAATCAATGATACAATCAATAGAACCACTCCAGTCACCACATTTGCAGGAGGAACCAACTGGAAACAAGTCAGTGCTGGAAATCAACATACAGTAGCAATCACATACATAGATGATTATCAGTAAAACATTATTTTTTAATTATGAAAACATTATTCTTTCTTTCTGGTCTTCCAAGATCAGGTTCTACTTTACTTGGATCAATTCTTTCACAACATCCAAAACTACAAGCAACTCCAACATCACCACTTGCAGATTTGCTTTGTTGGATTGATGAAGGTTTCTCTAAACTGGATCTTCAATACACTTATGATAAGCAACAGATACAATATAATACTTACAATTCAATTTTAGAAAACTTTTATAATCACATAGAGAAACCTTGTATTCTTGATAAACATCGTGGTTGGTGTAAGAATGTTTCTTCTATTGAAAAGTTTCTACATCAAACTCCAAAGATTATTGCAACGAATCGTAGAATCAGTGAAGTTCTTGCTTCTTATATTCTCCTCATTCAAAGAAATAATGAAGCAGATAATTTTGTAGATGCTCATTTAAGAAGAGAAGGAAAACTAATCACAACAGACAATCGTATTGAATGTCTTTGGAAAAATTATGTTTGTGATCCTTATGAAAGTTTGGTGTATGGATTAACTCATTATCGTTCAAATATTCATTTAGTGGATTATAATGATCTTACACAAAAACCAGAAAGAGAACTGAATAAGATCTATGAGTTTTTGGAGATAGAACCACATTCACACGATTTTTCCAGTATCTTTAATACTTGTGCCGAAGAAAAAGATCACGAATGGGGTATTGATAATCTTCATCAAATTCGTTCAAAACTTCAAAGAACTTCACCACCACCAGAAGAAGTGATTGGTGAAGAAAATGTAAAACTTTATGATAAATTTAACATATGACGTTTACTCATATATCATTACCCAATCCAGGAGTGACTACTGGACAACTTCCAGACGACTTATATGATCTTGTAGTGAAAGAGGTGAATGAAATTTCAGCAGACTTTCAATCTCATTCCAGTTATAATAATGGACTTGCAGGAAACATAGAGAGGCAATATGAATTGGAAAAATCCATTCCAGTTTTGCAACCATATCTAAATGAGATGTGCAAGTCATATACAAACTATTGGAATTTTTATCAAAAGGAAGAGGATTTTAAACTCACACATTTATGGGTTAATTTTCAAAAAAAGAATGAATTTAATCCAGTTCATCATCATAGCAGCACTTTTAGTTTTGTTTGTTGGTTAAAGATTCCTTATAAGATAGAAGAAGAATTGAATGCTTCTCACGTTAAAGATACAAAAGCAAAAGCAGCATCAACATTTCAATTCATTTATCCAAATATCTTGGGACAATTATCTTTGGAAACTTTGTATGTAAATGAAGATTGGTGTGGTAGAATAGTATTATTCCCCGCACATTTGTCTCATTGTGTCTATCCATTCACTACAAGTGATGATTACAGAATTTCTATATCTGGCAATTTAGTATGAAACGATCATTACAATCTTTCTATCCAAATGAAAATTACAATATAGAAAACACTTACATTATTACTCTACCAAATAATGAAACTTCACAGAAATTAACTCAAAGATGTGTTCAAAGTTGTGAAGCAGTTGAACAACCATATACTCTCTGGGAAGGATTTGATGGATCTTCTGGTGAGATTGTAATTCCAGAACATTTGAAAGATAAGGATTATTTAAAGTGGATTAAAGTTAATCATAAGTTTATGACTCCATCGCAGATTGGATGTTGTTTATCACACATCAGTCTGTGGTTTCATTGTATTACAATAGACAGACCTATTGTAATTTTGGAACACGATGCTATAATGGTGAATAAGTTTGATGGAATGTATCCATTTTATAATGCAATAACTTATCTTGGATGTAGAGACCAAAAGAATGGGGATAGTCCTATTCAACCAACTCCAATTCATATGCAGGCACCAGATACTTTTATTCGCAAAATGTATCGTGCTCACGCATATGCGATTGATCCAGTTGTTGCAAAGTCAATGGTTTCTCGTCTATTGGTAGATGGAATTGTGACGATGAATGATGAATATATTCAATCTAATTGGTTTGCAATCATTCAATATGGGTTTTTTGCTTATGAAGAACCAGAACAAACAACAATAGAAACACCAAAATATCCTTTTTGAAAATGAAAATTGAAGTATTTTTAAGACACTGTTACACATCAAAAGTCAATCTTTCTGGAGCAAATCGTCCAGATTGGTGGAATAAAGAAAAGGTATTCCAGAATTTCAAGAATACTTTGAATCCAGAAACCACCAACTATACAATTATCTTTGATGAATGTTATGGAAAACAAGAAGATACTTTTCTCAAAGATGAAGAAGTAGTCACAATCAACTGTGGAAAAGAAAGTTCTAGTTTTTGTAAGACACTAGATCATATTCTTTCACAAGACTTTGATGATGATACGATCATTTATTTTCTTGAAGATGATTATGTGCATCGTCCAGAATGGGATAAGGTTCTTATGGATGGATTTACTTTACCAGTCCAATATGTTACACTCTATGATCACGGAGACAAGTATCAGGAGATGTACAAGGACTTTATGACTAAAGTTCTTGCGACAAAATACTCTCACTGGATGCCAACTCCTTCAACCACAAATACTTTTGCAGTTAAGTTTAAGACACTCAAAGAAGATCAAGAAATTCATAAACATTTCTCAACTGGATTTGAACCTTCTGCAGACCACGGTAAATTTTTAGAACTACATAAGAGAGGAAAGAATTTAATCTCAAGTATTCCTGGTTATTCTACACACTCACATAAAGACTTTTTGTCACCTTGTATTGATTGGAGCACATACTTATGAAAGTTACACTATACGCAATTGCAAAAAACGAAGAAAAAAATATTGAAAAGTTTCTCAAGAACGCAGAAAAGTTTGATGATGTAGTAGTCGTTGATACTGGAAGCACAGATGATACAGTTCAACTACTCAAAGACGCTGGTATTAAAGTTTATGAACATCCACAAACTCGTGAAGAGTTTGATTTTTCAGTTGCAAGAAATCAAGCATTGTCTTATGTGGAAACTGATTGGGCATTTGCACTAGATTTTAATGAGGATATTGATGAATTTCATCCAGAAGGATTTGGTGTGATTGCAGATGAATTCACTACATTCAGACATTTGAGATTTGATGATAATGGATCTGATGAACCTGTGCAGTCTAATGAGGTTCATACTCGTCTTCATAGAACCAAAAATTATACTTGGGTGAATGCGGTCCACGAAGTTCCAAACTTTGTTCCAACGAAAGAATATCTGAATGAAGTTGGTGTAGATACGACGATTAAGATTACAAAGAAAATTCATAAGACAGTAGATAAGGAATTATTCTATTTCAGTATTTGCGAAAGAGAACATAAAAAAGATCCAACTAACTGGTATTGGGTTTGGTTTATTTTCAGTCACTATTTCAATGTTCAAAATAGAGAAAAAGCACTTGAATATGGACAAGAATTTCTAAATGTATCCAAACCATACTTTGATAGTTTTAGAATTGTTGCTTTCATTCGTCTCAGTCAAATTCTACTGAGTATGGGTGATATGCAACGAGGAATGAATTATGCTTTCCACGCAGTCAGTGAAGGTATGAATATGGGAGGCAGTCATTTATCTCAGGCATTTGGATATTTGTTTGAACTTTCTAAGAGATTGAATAATCCCAATCTTACAATCTTTGCGACTGGTTTCAATCCAGATATGCTTTCATCACCAGAAAGAATTGATGCGATTGATAAATTGTTTTTGACTAATCTTGAAGATATTCCTTCTTGTTGGAGAGGACATCGTAGATTTGCAGAATGGTTAGTGACTCAAGTTAAACCAGAAGTGACCGTAGATCTTGGAGTTGATTGGGGATTCTCAACCTTCTGTTTTGGTATGCCTCGTATTGGTCACGTTTATGGTGTTGATACTTTTGAAGGAGATCAATTTACTGGTGGAAATCACGGATCTTATGAATATGTTCTCAATAAACAAGAGAAATTGTTTATGAAAGACAATGTGACTTTTATCAAAGGACTTTTTGATGATGTTGCAAAGACTTGGGATAAGCAGATTGATATTCTTCACATTGATGGAGATCACGCATACGAAAGTGTAAAGCACGATTATGAAACTTGGAGTCCATTTGTAAAAGAAAATGGAGTCATTCTATTTCACGATACTTGTATTGAAGAACTGAATGAAAATCACTATGGTGTGAAGAAATTTTTTGAAGAACTTGATATCCCAAAAGTAACATTCACTCATACATTTGGTCTTGGAGTTGCTTCTAAGAATAAAGAATTGATTGAGTTTATTAAAAACAATTTTGATTTGAATAATCCTCTATGAAAATCACAGTTCCAATCTCTGTAGGAGAACTTCTAGATAAAATTTCTATTCTTCAAATTAAATCTCAATATATTGATAATTCTTATGTCTTTAAAGAACTCACAGATCTTATAAAGATTGCAAGGGATAATAATGTTTATGATGAAGAAGAACTTGAACGACTTTTAAAAGTTAATTCAAAATTATGGAAAATTGAAGATGAACTGAGAATTTCAGAGAATAAATTTGTGTTTGATGATGAGTTCATTTGTAATGCACGATTGGTTTATATTACGAATGATAAAAGAGCAGAGATTAAAAAAGAAATTAATGAAAAATACAATTCTGCATATCAAGAAGTAAAGATATACGTATGAACTCAAATGAAAAATAACCAAGACCTAAGAGAGAAGATTTTCCAAATAATACAAAATCTACTCAAAACTCCTTAAAATATTTTAAGGAAATTTATAATGTTCAAAAATAACTAAAAATGAATCATTGTCAGAAAAAGTGTTGTGGTGGAGAAGGACAAGACGGGGGATGTTGCAAATCTCATAATGGAGAGTGGATGATAGGTCCAATTCCGGATCACATAGAGGTTCTTGGTAGAGTCAGGCGTCAATTTAAAGGAATTGAAATTGCCTGGAAAGATATCTTTATTGATTATGATGAAGGTAAAAATTTATTTCCAGATAGACCTTCCTGGCAAAAACCAGAAAATTATCCTATTATGAGAATTAGATTAGATGTAAAAGATAGACCTTGTATTTTTTATAATGATTATATTAAATGCTGTCAGATTTATAAAAGTAAATCAGTTACTTGTTCAAATTATAAATGTGACTATTTAAAGCAACTTGAAAAAGATTTAAAATGAACAAGATTGATATTGTTATACCTAGGATATGGAAAGCAGATAGTTTTATATCTTCTTTACAGAAATTGATTTACCAAAAACAAACTTTACTTGTTCTTATGGACTTGGAGTAGTTTCTAAGAATAAAAAATTAGTTAATGAAATCAAGGAAACATTTAATCTTGACTTATTTTTAAACACAATATATAATAATATTCAGTAATGATTTATTCATGAAATCAAAGTATTCTATTTTTCATGTTCAGGGTGGTATTGGAAAACATATTGCAGCCACAGCAGTCGCAAAAGCAATTAAAAATAATCATCAGGATAGAAAATTAATTGTTGTTTGTGTATATACAGATATTTTTATCAATTTAACTTTTGTCGATCGTGTCTATCCTCTTGGAGGAACTCAATATTTCTATCAAAATTATATCCAAGATAAAGATTCTTTAATCTTCCATCACGAACCATATTTTACAACAGATCACATTCATAAAAGAATGCCATTAATTCAGAATTGGTGTAAGTTATATGGTTTAACCTATAATAACGAAAAACCAGAGATTAGATATAATAAAATTCAAACCAATCTTGCCAAAAAACATTGGTGCAAAAATAAAAAACCAATAATGGTAATTCATACTAATGGTGGTCTAATGGCAACTGATGCAAGACCTTACATGTGGACAAGAGATATGCCAGAAAATCTTGCCCAGAGAATTGTGGATCATTACAAAGATAAGTATCACATTTATCAAGTGACTAAGATGAATTCTGTTAAACTTCATGGTGCTGAACACATCTTTGCAACTCCAGAAAAGTCTTTAACCTTGATGGAACTTTTTAGTGTTCTTATTCATAGTAAGAAAAGAGTTCTTATTGATTCTTGTATGCAACATGCTGCCGGGGCATTGAGATTAAAATCTACAGTTCTTTGGAACGGTACAAGTCCAAAAGTTTTTGGATACGAAATACATGATAATATTTGCACAGAAATTCCATATGACTTTAAACTTCCCGGAAGTTATCTTTTTGATTTTGATTTTAATGGGCCCGAACATGAGTATCCATTTGGGGAAAAAGAAGAAATTTATGATTTTGGTAAAATTATAGAATCAATTGATAAGCAATGAGGTAATTAAAAATGAAAACAGACAAAACTTTTTATTTTATGGCAGGTCTTCCACGATCAGGAAGTACATTGCTTTCATCTATTCTAAATCAAAATCCAAGATTTTATTCTGGACCAAGTTCTCCAGTAGTTTCAACAATGCTTGCATTAGAGAATTCATTTTCCAATGATGAATTATTTTTGGCGTATCCCAAAATTCAAGTTGCTAAAAAAATTATTGCATCTATTCTTTCACAATATTATAGTGATATTGATAAACCAGTTGTTTTTGATAAAAATAGATTTTGGGTTAATGGAATAAACTATATTTCTGGATATTTTGATATTGTACCTAAAGTCATTTGCCCAGTTAGAGATATTTCTGAAATTCTAACCTCATTTATTATGATGTGTCGTCGTAATCCCTATAATGGTCAAGAAAAAATCAATTTTATTGATGAAATGCTCATCAAGTCAAATATTCCTCTGACTGATGATAATCGTTGCGAATTCTTAGCAAGTCCTCAAGGAATTTTAGGTCAATCTGTTGACGGAATAAAAAAAGCAATTATGGAAGGATATGATCATTGCTTACACTTTGTTGAATACAAAGACCTGATTGATAAACCAGAGGAAACAATGCAAGCAATTTACGATTTTCTTGGAGAGGAAAAGTTTGAGCATACTTTTGTTAATCTAGAAAATCTTTATCGTGAAAACGATCAGCAAATCTATGGTCTCTCAGATATGCACGAAGTTCGTCCTGTGGTTAAATCAACTGCATCCAAACCAGAAGAAATTCTCTCGCAAAATATCTTATCAAAATGCAAAAATACTGAATTTTGGAGAACTCTTGTAAGTGAATATGAAGAGGAAGAAATGTTTGATATTGATGATACTGACATTCTGAATTCAAAAAACACGGGTCAAGATTGTAATAAAAGTTTTTTGAACGGACGAAGAATAATAGGCACCTCATAAACCGTCCACTAACCCCCACAGTCTTCTGCTGGGGGTTTTATAGTATGTACTTGACACACTCTACCAATCTCTGTATAATCCCTTTGTGGGGGTTGAAAAACAATGAACTCTATGAAAACCAAACGTCACTTAATCAACGTTGCTCCTAAAAGTTCAAAGGCAAAAAATCGTTTTATAAATCAGATGGATTCTCTACACGCAATGGAAGTGGAACAAGAGACTGAAACTGAACTCTTTGTAGTATCCATTAACAAGAGGTATTGTTTCTGGTTAAATAAAGAGAACGACACACACTGGAATATCATTAAGTGACTTCCCAATACATATACTTAATACTCTTTGCTTTTGCTGCATACCTGATTTGCACAGATCAGAGTGTCGCAAAGGCATTTTTATTTGTCATCAATCTCATCAAATTTCAGTATGAGAAATATAAATGGATTGTAATGTATCATCCCAAAACACCCTGGGCACGGTATAGTATGCATCGTCGTTCAATGAAACTTGCAAAAGAACTTATGAAAGAATTGGAGGAAAACCAAAATGTTTGATGCAGTCTTCGTGTCAGATGTTCACCTTGGAGTGACTCGGTGCAATGTCAAAAAGTTTCATAAGTTTCTCAAAGAAATCAAAACCAAGAAACTGATCTTGGTTGGAGATATTATTGATGTGTATTGTATGGAAAAATATAATACGCATTGGAAAAAGGAACATACTGAATGTGTGCATCAAATTTTAAACCTTGCAAAGAAAGGTGTAGAAGTCATTTATATTCCTGGAAATCACGAAGGAATGTTGAGGAGATACTGTCCTTTTGAGCACAAGAACTTT
>Ga0208089_1000141_pt1 | contig 18985 bp, 12 predicted proteins | sample LakMenEpi29Jun12_FD_150744 | JGI IMG/M metagenome (GOLD analysis project Ga0208089, IMG submission 150744) | Freshwater microbial communities from Lake Mendota, WI - 29JUN2012 deep hole epilimnion (SPAdes) | ecosystem: Environmental > Aquatic > Freshwater > Lake > Epilimnion/Euphotic zone ... | reverse complement strand
GGCTTAATGTTTCGGCACCAATCACCAAACACTTTTTTGCCATTCCTGATTTTATAAATGCATCTGCTTGAATTACACCTTGTATCCAACCTGGGCAACCAAATAAAATATCGTAGGCTACACAGTTCGGATTTTTAATGCCTAAATCGTGTTTTACCCTTGATGCTAATGCAGGTAAAACATCTGTTTGAATGGTTTTATCTAATACGTTTCCAAAATTATGCGCCACAATAATTTGATCTAGTGTTTCTGGATCTAAACCAGCATCTTCAATTGCTTTTTTTGCTGTGGCGTCAGCTGCGATAACCTCTCCAACAGATTTTTGTGTATCAACAACAACATCTTGAATAGCTTTCGTTGCTGCATTGCCGGTAAACGCATCCTTTTGCGCTTTCAATGCAGCATCAATTGCATTTGGATTTTTAATATCAAACTTAACTGCAACATCTTGTAATGACTGACCTGCATTATTTTGAACGAACGAACTCACCTTATCCAAATTACCCAGTAAAGCAAGACCATTCCCATCTTTACTGTTCGCTACAGCCGCTGAAATGTTATCAGCAGCTGATTTTAAAACCTCTGTCAAGGTGGCTGATATTTTATCCATTTTTGCGCTAAAATTTTCAGCATCGAAATTGGGTACATCCGCGTTAGATGTGTTTTTTTGCACTTCCTTCGCACCATCGACAATGACTGTATTCAATAACGCAGCATCGGCTAAATCAATTTTTCCATCACCTGTAATTTCATCTTTCGAAATCGCGGTAACTAACGATTTTAACAACGCGTTACTGGCATTAACTTGAGATAAATTATCACTGCCTCCCGCCGCGCCTTGCAAAACCTGACTTGTCGTGACGAGGAAATTTGCAATTTGCGCGGAACTTGCCATGATTTGTGCGGCAATCGTTTGTGTTTCGCTAGAGGTTCCCGTTTTAACGATTTCAGCAATTGGATCGTAGGTGGTTAAATCGAGTTTTTCCGAATCAAATCCAAATGCCTTGGCAACTGACTTTTCCGCTTGCTCTGGTGTTTGACCTGCATCAATGAATCCTTGTTGCACCGTAGTGAGCGGGGTGACTACGCTTGAGCCTTCTGGTGCTCGAAGTGTTCCAGAAAAAGGTTTTCCTGTTGATAAATCTGTTCCGCCAGATAGAACCAAACTTCCTTCGGGATCGGTTAATTCAAAATTACCATATTCATCTGTAATTGCACTGGCTTCACCAGGATCTTGAATACCATTCCCATTTTTATCTGCAAAAACAGTCGCACCCTTTAAATAGCCATCAAGCGCTTTTGCGTTGAGTTTATCGACAAAAGTTTGAGTTTGCCCTGCAGTATCTTTAGTTGTGGTTGCTGTAAGCTGTGTTTTAAGTGTGAATTGCGTGGGTAGTGTTAAACCTACAAAGGCATTACCCGATTTGTCAGTAATAACTCCCTGGGAAAATGTCACGCTATATTGACTGTTCTCAACAAGGTCATTCGTTGGGTTGATTGTGATCACTTTATTATTAATAAAGACTTGCGTCGAATCTTTTACTGAAATAGTTTGCGAATCAACGCCATTACTAATGATAAAATCGCCACTTCCTGCACTGATGTTTTCATTAAAAAATAAACTAATATTACTGTTTTTAGCCACATCAATGCTTTGAGTAACTGGCGTTGTGCCTACCAAAGTGGGCGCGAGCGTATCAACAGATTGACTGGCTTTTTCGGAGGCAATATTGCCATTACCGGCAAAATCCGTGAATTTCCCTGAAGCAACCTCAACGTTAATAGGCGTGATTGAATTCGCATTCGGCACTACATTTAAACTATATATCGTCGAATTTAAAGCCTTAAATACGCCTTTTTCAGCGCCTGTTACGGTAATAATGTCAGCACTAAAAGTTTGACTAGCCTCACTAAGGGTGAATGTATACGTCACCGTACTATTGAGTGATATGGGCTTTTCTGCTGAAATAATCACAGTCGGCGCAACTGTATCTACAGTCTGACTATTCTGCTGTGCAGCCACATTATCATTACCCACTAAATCAGTGAATACTTTCGCTGCCACATTTACTGTGACAGGCATCAATGAATCCATTTCGGGGGTCACAAGCAACGTGTATATCGTGGGACTTAACTCGAAAAATTGTCCCTTAGTTCCCCCTGTGACAAGAATATCAGCTGGTGTAAAATTATTACTCGCTTCACTGAGTGTAAACGTATAAAGGATAGAACTATTCGTTAAGGCGCCTTTATCATCTGTAATGGTCAACGTAGGACTGGTTTTATCATGCGTATCAAACGTAAAAGCATTTTTTGTACTTAACCCCGCAAAAGCATTTCCGACGATATCCGTCAAAATCCCTTTGGGTGAAATCAACGTATAAATTTTTTCAGGATTGAGATTTTGCGAAGGATTTATTGTTAATACATTATTTTGAATCGAAACTTGATTCGTATCCGAAGCAGGAATAACAATCTGCGTTGTACCGTCATTTAACGTAAAATTTCCTTTACCAAGTTTAATAGGTTCTTGAAAAACGAGTTGCAAATTATCACTCACTTCACCTTTCCCCAAATACTCCTGTAAAACGGGTGCTTGTTTATCGCCATTGACAAGCGTCTTGAAATTTAAATCAATAGCCGATATGGCATTAGGTTTTAATGCTACATCGTTAATTGCGCCTGCATCTAAATGCAATGCATAAGAGCTGTTTACATTAAAATCGGTAGACGGATTAAATATTAATGTATTACCCGAAATACTGATTTGCTTGTCGCTAATAGGAATGGTGCGTGTGTCATTTCCCGCTACAAGGGTAATATTGCCTCTGCCCGCTTGAATTTTTTCACTAAAGGTTAGCGTGATATTATCGCTAGGTGCGATGCCGTTTTGCTTGATAGTAGAACTGCTCCTTGATAAAACGGGGGCGAGTGTATCGACTGTATCAAAAGATAACGTTGTTGCATTGTCAATTCCAACATATTTATTACCGCTTAAATCCGCAATGGCATTACCATCAATTTTTACGCTGTAATGATTATTTGGAAGAAGATCTCGAGCAGGATTTATAACAAGCGTTTTACCAATGATCGTATATTGATGTGGCGAAGATATCATGGAAATCGTTTGCTCGTCTCCCTTGCCATTGCTAATAACAACATTCCCAGTGCCAACTTGAATATTTTCATTGAATATCAATATTAAATTCTGATTGATTGCAACTGCATTTCCCCCTTTTTTTGGTGTAGTCACCACAAGAGAGGGAGCAACTTTATCTTTACTTGCCATTTGTTTTTAAACCCAAATATAGAAATCTAATCTCTAGGAAATTAATTACAACATTAAAAAAGTGACACACCGTAAACGAACACTCTAAACAGTCACTATTTTTTTGAAATGTATGCTTTTGATGTTTATACCAAATTCATCAGCGTATTTTGTTCGAAAATGTTACCACTAGATATCAATATTACGCAACCCAGTAAAAACATATCCTCAACAGCAATATGCCATAAGACAACATCAAAAACCTATAATTTAATCAATAAAAACGGATACTTATCAATCAATATAACATCAATTGACCCATGTTAATTTACACTAAAATAAAAGTGGTATTTGACATAATAGAATACAGGTATCAAAATAACGCAAAGCGAATTCACATTGTGCCGTTATAAACGCCGATATGGCATGAAATCAAGCGATAATCGATTTGAGGACACATTGAAACGGCTTCATTTCACATTCTCAAAACTTTCAACTTTTCAAGGCAATCATTTGTTATGACAGAAATTAATGCGCAACAATACAATGACCTGCAAAAAATCATCAGCAAGTTTGAAATACTCACTGATATCACCATTGAATTGATGTCTGAACACAATACCACCGCGATGCTTGAGAAAATTTTGTTTGGTGCTATTTCACTAACAAACGCGGATGGGGGAACTATTTATCGAGTGCTTAAGGATTCAATAAAAATTGAGATTATTTATTCTAATAGCTTGAATATGCACTTTAGTAAAAGTAACAAAAATGCTGTCGATTTACCCAACATTCCTCTATTTAACGAAAGCGGACAAGCCAATTTTAAAAATGTTGTCAGCGCTTCTTATCACCATGATAAAACCCTCAATATTGCTGACGCATACGACACCAAAGAGTTTGATTTTCAAGGAACGAAATTATTTGATGCCAAAAACAATTATCGATCTACTTCATTTTTAACCGTTCCCTTAAAAAATCATGAACATGAAACAGTGGCCATGCTTCAGCTTATCAATGCCATTGACCCATTAACGCAAAACATCATTCCATTTGATAGCGTTGCTCAGCGTTTTTGTGAGTCGCTTGCAGCCCAAGCAGCCACCGTTCTAACGAAACAGCAATTGATTATTACGTTAGAGCAAATGTTTGAATCGATGATCTCATTGATTGCAAATGCCTTAGACGAAAAATCACCTTATAACGGTGGCCATTGTCAACGAGTCCCTGAATTGACTATGATGATAGCTGAAGCAGCCCATGAAACCTCAGACGGTTATTTAAAAGATTTCATTCTCAATGATGCTGATCGCTACGAATTAAAAATTGCAGGACTTCTGCACGATTGTGGAAAAGTGACCACACCCGAATATGTGGTTGATAAAGCCAAAAAATTAGAAACTATTTTTGACCGAATTGCCTTAGTTGAAACCCGTTTTGAAGTATTAAAACGAGATGCTGAAATTGCCTTATTAAAACAACAAAACAAAGCGTTAAAACAAAATCCATTAATAGCCGCAAATGAAATTGAAACTGAATTAGAGCAAATCATCGCTAGTTTAGATGACGACTTAGAGTTTCTTAAAATTTGCAACACGGGTGGCGAATTCATGTCACAGGATAAAATTGACCGTTTGCAATCGATACATCAAAAAGAATGGCAACTTAATGGTCAAACGTATCCCCTGTTAAGTACAGATGAATTTGAAAATTTGAAAATTGCACGTGGTACTCTCAATGATGACGAACGCAAAGTCATTAATAATCATATCAGTGCCACTATTTCGATGCTCAATGCCATTAAATGGCCCAAACATTTAAAAAATGTAACGGCTTACGCGGGCGGACATCATGAAAGAATGGATGGCAAAGGCTATCCTAACGGTTTAACCCGTGAACAAATGCCAATTCAAGCAAGGGCAATGGCAATTGCAGATGTTTTTGAAGCATTAACCGCGTCAGATCGCCCCTATAAATCTGGAAAAAAATTATCTGAAGCCTTATTTATCTTAGAAAAAATGAGTCAAGAAGGTCATATCGATCCCGATTTATACAATGCATTCATCGCGCATAATGTTCATAAAAAATATGCAGAGGCTTTCCTGCCTGCAGAACAGATTGATATTTAACTTGATAGATAATTAGCTGTTTTATCGTTTTTTGTGCAACGAAAGGCAATCGCGTCAGGCGAGTGCGTTGAAGGTGGTTTTAATCCAACTGGTTACAAATACCCCGATTGAAAAAGCCATAACAAGCCTGTTATGGTAAAAAAAGACATCATCGTTGTCAGTACCATTGCCGCTGCGCAGAAACCTTCGTGCCCATATTTTTGTCCTAATAGAGGATAAATACTAAACATGGGCATACCTGCATTGATAATGGCGGCTTGCTTTAAAACAGGGTTTTCAAACGCTAATAGAAATATCATCAAATAGACCGCCATCGGATGCAAAATGAGTTTCCCAAACACAATGATACTGATATCGCTCGCCATACCTTTCAAACTCAATCCAGCAAGCGTACATCCAATATAGAACAGTGCAACCGGCGCTGATGCACCTGACAACATATCCACTGCATGGTTAAATGGCGCGGGCAAATGTAAATCAAATGCCGAAAACACAACCCCCATGGAAATTGAAATAATCAACGGATTCGTTATTAAACGATGAACAATGCCGCGCATAATCAAAAACCAATGCGCTTTTGTTTTTCTGCCCAGTTCAGCAAGGGTAAAAATCAAAGGTAGCATAATTAAATTTTCAACACTGACATACACCGCTAAACTCGCACTCGCTGCACTACCAATCATTTGTTGTGCAATGGGAAATCCCATAAATGCACTATTAGACATTGTCATTCCCATTGCCAAAATAGTTGCAACTTGAAGACCTTTACGCTGAATGATGTAACCAACAAAAATACCGAATGTCAGCATTAAGAGTGACCCGAATGTATAAGCTAAAAGCAAATCCACATTAAGCAGTTCGCCTAAAGGTCGCTGTGAAAGTGCTTTAAATAGTAAGGCGGGTAGTGCATAGTCAATAACAAATACACCCAGTGCGCGTGTATCTTTAGGGCCAAGCAGTCCACGTCGAACGGTTGCAAAGCCAATGGCAATAATAATAAAAATTGAACTGGTAATATTAAGTACGGTTAACAAAGTGCCTTCCTTTTCATGGTATTAAAGCGTTGCTGCGGTAGCGATTTAATTGACCAAATAATATATCACTGTCAAACGTAAAAAGAGTAAACAAAACACAAATTCGCTCATAAATAGCTTTCTACTGTCCAAAACAGTGCATTCACGCACTCTACAACTGTTTTTTTGGTGCATAAACTCATTTATCTAAGTTGATAATTGTTATCGCATTAACACGCCACCGAATAAATCAGAAAATAATCTTTTTTATTCAACAAGTTAATTATTCTGTTTTTTAAAAAAGGGGCTGGCACAAGAGTTGCGAAGTTATTCACTAACTATTGTAGACATTAAATTTTAGGAGTATAGGTTGACTGCCCCATTTTTTAAAAATGATCTACCCGATATCGCTGTGAATCATGACGTAGAAAATCAGCTTGATTCGTATTATCGCCAAATCAAAGAGATTATTCTCAATCGCCAAGATTGTGTAAGTGGACTCTTGCCTGCAAGTACCGCAATTAATATTCACGGCGATTACACAGACGCATGGGTGCGTGATAATGTTTACAGCATTCTCGCTGCATGGGGACTTGCCTTGGCTTATCGTCGCCAAGTCAAAAAAGCAGACAGAGCTTATCAATTAGAACAAAGCGTTGTCAAACTGATGCGCGGACTCCTCACCGCAATGATGCGCCAACTCCCTAAAGTGGAAGCGTTCAAACATTCGCAAAACCCACTCGATGCACTTCACGCAAAATATGACACCAAATCAGGCAATATTATCGTGGGAGATACCCAGTGGGGACATCTTCAACTTGATGCAACCTCACTCTTTTTATTGATGTTAGCGCAAATGACCGCTTCGGGTCTTCGTATTGTGTTTAGTCTGGATGAAGTCAATTTTGTTCAAAATTTAGTCCACTACATTAGTCGCACCTATCGCACGCCCGATTATGGTATTTGGGAGCGTGGCAATAAACTCAATCACGGTGTTGCCGAATTAAATGCGAGTTCAATTGGCATGGCAAAAGCCGCATTGGAGGCAATGAACAATTTTAATTTGTTTGGTGAAGATGGCGGGCAAAGTTCCATTATTCACGTAGTGAGTGATGATATTGCGCGTACACGCATTGCGCTTGAAGCTTTACTGCCGCGCGAATCCATTTCTAAAGAAGTCGATGCCGCTGTGTTGAGCATTATCGGTTTTCCTGCCTTTGCCGTTGACAATGAAACGCTACGACAACAAACACAATCGCAAATTATCGAAAAGCTACAAGGCAATTACGGTTGCAAACGCTTTCTGCGTGATGGTCATCAAACGGTGCTTGAAGATTCACATCGCCTGCATTATGAAGCCCATGAATTAAAAGAATTTACGGATATAGAATGCGAATGGCCGCTGTTTTTTTGCTATAACTTGCTGAATGCTTTGTTTATGGGCGATCAAAAATTGGCATCGCAATATCGAGAAAAACTCGATGCTTTAGGCGTTGATGTTTTTGGGCAGCGACTTCTGCCAGAGTTATACCGCGTACCAGTTAAAAATATTGATGCTGAAAAAGCAATGCCCAAAAGTCAACTGCGCGTTCCCAATGAAAATATTCCACTCGTTTGGGCACAAAGTCTGTTTATCTTAGGCTGTCTTTTGCAAGATGGCTTTATTGATATAGACGATATTGATCCGCTCGGACGCTATCGAATAGCAAGTAAAGTAGATAGGCCTACCGTCAAAGTAGCGCTACTCGCTGAAGATGAGCAAATTTGCGATGCACTAAAAAAATGGGCGATTCCCAGTCAAACCCGCTCAGATATCGCACCAGTTCAAGTGCGCGATGCAAGTGAATTATCAGCGGCATATATTCACGTTGGACGTAATGATCGACTGGGATTAACTGGACGCCCACAGCGTCAACTACGAGCGCTATCCACATCAAAACTCTATATTCTCGCAGGCGAACCGTTACTATTTCTGCCACAATGTATGGATCAAAAAAGTTTTTATCTCACAATGGATAATAAACTACTCATTGAGCGACTTCGCATCGAACTGCAATATATCGCGCAGCATTGGGACAAACTCGCGCCACCTCTATTAATTATCAACATTAAAGATAATATGTTGACCGAAAAAGAGGGGCATTTACTCATTGATTTTCTTAAGCAATTACAACAAAACAATTTAAGTGTTGTGAATGTTGACCTCAATGTCATCACTTCCTTTTTAAATACGACGAGTTATGAAAAAATTGGCTATCTGCACGACTTCCAATTTTCTCCGGTATGCTGGGAAACCCCCGAGCGCATTTTTTCAGCTGTCATGCCGAGTCCAGCAACTCCTGCGCAACCAATTAGCGCGATCGAACTAAGCCAATGGGAACACCAATCTGACCTTGCTTTAATTGCGCAATTAACACATAGTGACAATTTGTATGCACAATTAGAAGTGCTCATTATTATTTCACAGCGTCATGATTTAGAGTTTGATTTGGGACTGAGTGAATTAAATGATATGCCTTGTCGAGTGCGCGATTTACTCGAGGAAGTTTACGCGCGAGCAGGCAATCAACATTTATGGGCAATTGTGCGTCGATGTGCCAGTGTTTTAGGGAAATACGATATTAACCTCGAGCAATCAGCCACTGATATTTTAGTTCGCCAACATCATTTAACCGTTGGACGCTCCTATAGTGAACAAGCCACTCTCAAACGCCCCATTGATTCCCTTCAGCTTCTTGATTTGATTAAAGAGTTTAACGAAAATGATGGTTGCCAGCAAATATTGATACAGGAATTAATTATTCATCTGGGTATGTTAATGAAAGCTAATCCCCTTTTATTTAAAGATATGCACACTATTCGAGTGGGCCATATTTTGCAACTTATGATTGCACAAGAAAAACGCAAAATTAGCAGCTCGTGGGATCAGGCTTTCACTGATATTTTAGCTTTAGCACCCCATCAACTAGCGCAACGAATTGAAGATGTCCTCAAAGATTATGACAATAATGAAAGTCAACGCTTTCAATTAGAATCAATGCACTATGATGGTTCTAAACGTGATTTAGCCTCGGCACGTTTTCAACCAAGCATGAATCCACATTTGGTAAATTTAGCGGATTGGTATGATTGGCGCGAACAGCAAGGCAGTGTTGGTCGAGAGAGTGATTTATTCCTTGCAGGCGTTTGGCGTTTGTTGCATCATTGCAAAGGGTTAATGGTAGGCGAAAAATACAACCGTAATCGTCGTATTGATAGTGAAAATCTGCTCGGTCAAATGACATCTGGCGAGCAAAGTTTCAAACTGCATATTAACCATATATTAAATAAAATTCACGCCCCTGTGTATCGCCAACTTTGCGTTGAAGCATTGAACGCATTGGCGGTTATTATGCAAAGTAATCCACAGCTCATGATTGATGATACATTGGTGGTGGATATTTTAATTGGTCATGCGGTAAGGCTTTCGTGGCTTCAATGCTATCCCGACTGCGTGGAAGAATACGACAAATACGTATCTGTTGCATGGCAATCTTTCTACCAACTTCCTCCTCATAAAGTGGCGAACGGGGTACTCGATGCATTGATTTATCTTCTCAATAATAATGCGTGATACACTTAAAAACTTAATCGTTAAACCAAACATGATAGTGAGAAAATAATGATTTTAGCTGGTGATATTGGCGGTACAAAAACACTCTTAGCCATTTTTGATGGTGAACATTGCGTGCTTAAAAAACGCTTTGAAAGTGCAGATTACGCGACATTTCATTCTTTATTGTCGGATTTTTTACACTTTATTCCAGATATAAAAATCGATGCTGTCTGTATTGGTGTGGCAGGACCTATTATTAACGGTGATTGTGAAACCACCAACTTACCATGGAAGTTAACTTGCTCAGACATTAGCCAACAGGTAAAGACAGCCAATATTACATTACTCAACGACTTAGAAGCTGCCGCATGGGGCGTTTTATCATTACCGGAAAGTGATTTTATTTCACTGAATCCAAAGGCTTCGCCACAAATTGGAAATTGCGCCGTCATTGCCGCAGGAACAGGCTTAGGTGAAGCCATTATCTTCCATGATGGAAAACAGCCACATGTTATTGCAAGTGAAGGGGGGCATTGTGACTTTGCGCCTACGGACACACAGCAAATGGCGTTGCTTGCCTTTATGCAAACGCGATTCCCTGAGCACGTGAGTTACGAACGATTAGTGTCTGGAGTAGGAATTGAAGCCATTTATGCTTTTTTAAAACAATCAGGGCATTTTGAAACTGCAATTAACTCAGACACAGAAACGGATTTAGCAGCTGCCATCGGCGCTGCTGCTGTTGCTAATAGCGATGAATTATGCGTTGAAACCTTGCGTTTATTTGCAAAAATATACGGTGCTGAAGCAGGAAATCTTGCTTTGAAATGTCTGCCTTATGGTGGTGTTTATTTAACCGGTGGTATCGCGGCTAAATGTTTATCTATTTTGCAGCAAGGTGACTTTTTAGAAGGTTTTTTAGCAAAAGGACGTTATCGCAGCGCACTCGAACATATTGCAATCACTGTTTGTGTCCAACCTGAAGTTGTCTTGTTTGGTTCAGCTTATTTTATCAATAAAAAATGCTTAGCCTAAATACATCAAAAACTAAAATGTTACTCATTCACAACGAAATTTCTCAGTGTCCCTAAACCATCAATTTCAATTTTGACCACTTGACCTGCTTTCAAATAGCCCCGTGGTTTCATTTTAACGCCAACGCCGCTAGGTGTTCCCGTTGTGATGACATCACCCACTTCAAGTGTCATGGCTTGCGATAAATAGGCAATCATTTCATAACAATTAAAAATCATGTGCTGTGTATTCGAATTCTGACGCAATTCGTCATCTACCCATGTTTTCAAATTCAAATCGTGCGGATTTGCAATTTCATCACGCGTCACAAGCCATGGCCCCAAAGGACCATGTGTATCAAAAGATTTTCCGAGTGTCCATGTCGGTGAGCGAAATTGCCAGTCACGCATCGTAACGTCGTTTGCAATCATGAATCCAGCAATGACGTTTGGCGCCTCTTCCAATGAAACATGTTTACATTTTTTTCCGATAACAAAGGCCAGTTCACACTCGTAATCCATTTTTTCAGAAATAGTTGGCAATATAATATTAGCATCCGGCCCAACAACGCAGCAGCTTTGTTTGGTGAAAAAAACGGGATATTCAGGTTTTTCTAAATTCGTTTCATCAATGTGATCAGCGTAATTTAAACCGATACCCAAATATTTACGCGGACGGGGAATTGGTGCTAGTAGCTTTACATCGGATAAATTTAAGCGATGAAGTCCAGTATCAATGAGCCGCTGCATTTTAGCGAAGGCGCCCTCACCTTGCTCTAAAAAGGCAATCATATCGGTTGGCAAAGTGCTGTCATCAAGACCATCGACAACTTGCGTGTCAACCACCGCACCAATGCGTGTAATCGTTTGATAAGTAAATGTAATCAGTTTCATAGGACGCCTAATTGAGTTGTTGACGGGCATTTTCAATGGCGGCTTTAACCGTATTAGGTGCCGTGCCCCCAATATGTGAGCGCGACGCAACTGATCCTTCAAGAGATAGCACATCAAACACTTCTTCACCAATGAGAGCAGAAAAACTTTGAAGTTCAGAAAGTGATAATTCCGATAAATCGCGTTTTGTTTCCACGCCTAAACGGACAGCCAAACCCACAATTTCATGCGCATCGCGAAATGCTAAGCCCTTTCTCACCAAATAATCCGCCAAATCTGTCGCCGTCGCAAAGCCTTGTTTTGCTGCACGGTACATGTTTTCTTTTTTAGCAACTAAATGCGGCACCATGTCTGCATACGCACGTAAACAATTAAGTAGCGTATCAACGGTATCAAAAATCGGCTCTTTATCTTCTTGATTGTCTTTATTATAGGCTAATGGCTGACTTTTCATGAGCATCAAAAGTGCCATTAAATGCCCCGTCACTCGCCCTGATTTGCCGCGCACCAATTCAGGTACATCCGGATTTTTCTTTTGCGGCATAATGGACGAACCCGTACAAAACGCATCGGGAATATCGATAAAATCAAATTGTGCACTTGCCCACAGAATAAGCTCTTCCGAAAAACGCGATAAATGCATCATTAAAATACTCGCACTGGCGGTAAATTCAATCGCAAAATCACGATCACTCACCGAATCCAGTGAATTATTCGAAGGTCGCGAAAAACCCAGTAACTGCGCACTCAAATGACGATCAATAGGATAACTCGTTCCCGCTAATGCCGCAGCACCTAAAGGTGAGACATTTAAGCGTTTGGAGCAATCGCTTAAACGCTCCGCATCGCGGCAAAGCATCTCAAACCACGCCATTAAATGATGGCCAAACGTTATGGGCTGCGCCACTTGTAAATGGGTAAAACCGGGCATAATCGTTTCAGCATGTGTTTCTGCCAAAGTAAGAATAGCAAATTGCAACCGTTTTAATTCCGCTAAAATTGACGTTATTTCATCGCGCAAATACAGACGAATATCAGTTGCCACTTGATCATTTCGTGAACGACCTGTATGCAATTTTTTACCCGCAATGCCAATTAAATCCGTTAATTTTGCCTCGATATTCATGTGAACATCTTCTTGCTGAATTGACCACTCAAATTCACCGCGTGCAATTTCATCACGGATTTGGGCTAAACCATTTACGATTAAATCGAGTTCAGCCTGCGTTAGAACTCCAACACGGCAAAGCATCGTCGCGTGTGCAATGGAGCCTTGAATATCTTGCTGCGCCATCCGTTTATCAAAATCCACCGATGCTGTAAATATTTCTACGAAAGCATCCGTAGCTTGCGCAAAACGGGCGCTAGAAAGTTTTTGAGTGTTAACATTCATAAAAAAAGTAAGAGGTTGCAAAAGAAAGGAAATTAAACATGCAAGGTTAGCACGGTAACCTTGCATAGAGATTATAAATGACGATGTTATCGATTGAGTAAGATTTTAGCCGCTGAATCACTCAAATTAGGAATGAATTCTGCGTCCCTTGCTAAAACGGCATTAATCGATAAATAATCAGCTACTGGTGTTGAATTACTGCTTACTAAAATAACTGGAATATTTTTGTTACGGGAATTTGATTCACGCAGCGCGGCGACTAAGGCAACTGTATTTAAATCAGGTAACTCACGTGCAGCAACAATTAAATCAAAAGGTTCGTGCAGCAATCGCTCCAAGGCTGTCATACCTCGCTCTTGGGTCACAATACGCAATCCCAAAGCACTCAGTACGCCTTGACACATTTTACGTCGTGAAGGAGAAGGCTCAATTAATAAAACCGACGCATGGCTAGGCATACTCGATTTTCGCAACTCTTCCAAACTATGTTCAATATCATAGTAGGTTGATTTTTCAGACCCAATCAAATCAGAGATTTGTTTGAGTAAATCAATATAACTCAGCGCATAACTGATACTAAGCGGATCTGTTGTGAGTGCTTCGCTACTCAAAAAACTTTCAAATTGATGACAAACGGTTGTCACAATGGATAAACCAAATTGACTGCCAGCACCTTTTAAACTATGAACACGACGATACATATCATCAAATGCACCTTCACGGCCATGTTCAAAGGCTAAAACACATTCTTCTAACATATCACATCGCTCAGGAAACTCCGCTACAAACTCATCACGTAACTGCCCTAGAAGCGTATCAAACTCAGTATTCATTCAACATTTCTCCTTTTTGTGGATTCATCTTTATGATCATGCACTGTTAAGGTGTTAATTCGTCACCCACTGTCACCACTTTTAAATCGTTCGTCCCACCTTTTGAGCCAATTAAGTCACCTTTGGTAATGATAAACTGATCCCCTTCTTTGGCAAAATCATAACGTCTTAATTGTGCGATGATATCACGATTTACTTCAACATGATTTTGCGCTTCATGAGAAAAATAAATAGGCGTCACGCCGCGATAAAGTGTGGCTTTACCTAAGGTTTTTTCTTGACTGCTAAGGGCGAAAATAGGGATTCCTGAGCTTATACGCGACATAAGTAGCGGTGTTGTCCCTGATTCAGTCAACGCGGCAATGCCTCGTATTTGTGTATGATTAGCCATATACATTGCCGACATCGCAATAGCTTCTTCTACGCGACCAAATTGTCTATTAACCCGATGATTTGATGTAGTGACTATCTTTTGCTTTTCCGCTTCCATACAAATGCGATGCATGGCTTCAACCGCTTTCACGGGATGCTTTCCTGACGCAGTTTCTGCTGAAAGCATAATAGCATCCGTGCCGTCATAAACAGCATTAGCCACGTCAAACACTTCCGCGCGAGTTGGAATCGCATTTTCAATCATGGATTCCATCATCTGCGTTGCCGTAATCACCACGCGATCAAGTTCACGCGTCCGTTTAATCAATTTCTTCTGCATAGCCGGTAATTTTGCATCACCAATTTCCACGCCTAAATCGCCACGTGCCACCATAACAACGTCTGAGGCCAAAATAATTTCTTCCATCACCTCATCATTTTCAACCGCCTCAGCACGCTCTACTTTGGCGACAATGCCCGCGTAACATCCAACATCAGCCAGTAAGCGTCGCGCTTCATGCAAATCTTCAGCACAACGAGGAAACGAAATGGCAACAAAATCGCAGTCAATAATGGCAATGGTTTTGATGTCTTCTTTATCTTTATCGGTTAACGCTGCAGCCGATAATCCGCCACCTAACAAATTGATACCTTTGTTATTAGACAAATCACCACCCACCACCACCATGCAATCAATCCGCCCTTGATGAATTCCTACCACATCTAATACAATTCGCCCATCATCAAGCAGTAAACGACTCCCAATAACCACTTCCTCAGCAAGTGGTTCATAAATAAACCCCACTTGATGAGAATCACCCTCATTTTCACCTAAATGTAAATCCAGAGCAAAAGATTGCCCTTCATTTAAAAATACTTTTTTATCTTTAAATCGCGCAATACGAATTTTTGGCCCCTGCAAATCTGCCAAAATCCCCACGCGCCGCCCCGTTTTTTTACTCATTTCACGCACTTGTGTTGCACGTTTAATGTGATCTTCTGCTGAGCCGTGCGAGAAATTGAGTCGCACAACGTCAATACCTGCCCGAAATAAATCTTCTAATACGCCGTCTTTATCAGTAGACGGCCCTAATGTGGCTAAAATTTTAGTACGTCTCATTGGCGGCACCTTATAGAAAGAGAAAAATGAAGTTGAGTTATAAGGAAAGTACTATCTTATTTTGCGTGCATTAACGCTAAAGAGGTATCGAGCATACGATTTGAGAAACCCCATTCGTTATCGTACCAAGACAAGACTTTGACAAAATTACCACCGGTCACTTTTGTTAACGATGATTCGTAAATAGATGATGCTGGATTATGATTAAAATCTGAAGACACGAGAGGCTCATCGTTATAGGCTAAAATACCGTTTAACGCGCCTTGTGAAGCTGCTTTTAAAATGTCGTTAATTTCTTCTTTTGTAGTATTGCGTTTTGCTTGGAAACACAAATCCACAACTGACACATTAATCGTTGGAACACGCATAGCAAATCCGTCTAATTTCCCTTTCATTTCTGGAATAACAAGACCTACCGCTGATGCAGCACCTGTTTTGGTTGGAATCATAGACTGCGTAGCAGAACGTGCACGACGTAAATCTTTATGATAAACGTCCGTTAAGACTTGATCATTAGTGTAAGAGTGGATAGTTGTCATTAAACCATGTTCCACGCCAATGGTATCAATTAACGGCTTAATTAACGGTGCTAAGCAATTGGTGGTGCATGAGGCATTTGAAATAACCGTATCACTTGCTTTTAAGAGTTCGTGATTGACACCATAAACAATGGTCGCATCTACGTCTTCACCACCGGGTGCTGAAATAATGACTTTTTTTGCGCCTGCTGTGATGTGCGCGGATGCTTTTTCTTTGGTTGTAAATAAACCAGTACATTCATGAACCACATCCACTTCCAACTCTTTCCAGGGTAAATTAGCGGGGTTGCGCTCAGCTAAAACACGAATACGATCACCATTGATAACAATATAATCGCCATCAACACTCACATCAAAAGGAAATTTACCGTGAACGGTGTCATATTTTGTTAAATGTGCATTGGTTTTAGCATCCCCTAAATCATTGATGGCAACAATTTTAAATTCACTTGTGCGATTTGTTTCATATACTGCGCGAACAATATTACGTCCAATGCGACCATAACCATTGATTGCAATTTTTTGTACCATAAAAGCCTCCAGAAAAATAGAATAAAATAAAACGCAACTAGATAATAAAAATAGCGTTATTAAAAATAATGATATAACTATATCAAATGCAGGCGTAAAAGCGTATCACAAAAAAGCGTCAAGCCCATTTTCACTTCCTCACTCCATATCTTCAATTTCAATATTAAGTGCTTTTGTCGATAACAATAATTCACCAATTGAGGCTATTAAAGAAAGAATAATAAAGATAATACTCAGTGCAAAAGCAATATTTCCTTGATATTGCATAGAAAAAAAGACAAAACCCATGGCCACCGTGCAATGAATAATACCCAAAACAGCCAATAATTCCATGGCTAAAATCAAACGTATGCGTTTGCGAAAACTGATAATTTGTTTTTGTGCAATCGGACTTTGGGTTTTAGAAAAAACGTCATGCTTTTCACGGATACGTGAGGCAATAGTTAAAAATCGATTTGAATACGCTAAAAACAAAATAGTAATGGCCGGAAATAAAAGCGCTGGGGTAGTAATGGAAATATCCATCATAAACATCTCTCCAAATAAATGCGTATAAATCGTTTAAGAATACAAACTACAAAACGCTTTATAGGCTGCAAATGCCGCAAGCATCAAAAAGAACGCCCCACTAATTCTGTGCAACAAATTCATTGAAATTTTCTGCAATATGGCTCGCCCAGCAAGACACCCTAAAATTGACGTGCAGGCTAATGCTGCGGTTGACCCAAGCCAAACAGCAACCGGTGAAAGCGTACTGCTCAGTGCCACAACAGCTAATTGTGTTTTATCACCAAATTCAGCCATGACAATTAATAAAAACGTCGTTAAGAAAATATTATGACTACTTTGTATAATTGGGATTTCTTCTTCGTTATCATCGTTAACACGCAACGAATGAACACCAAAGCCAAAAAAGAGCAATGCGACTACGCTTGAAAGCAAATAAGGCGGTAACCAATTCGCAATTTGCAATCCAAATACAACCGCCAGTGTATTTAAAACTGCGAACGCTAGGATAGCGCCTAATGCAACAGGTATAGGACGATGACGCGCCGCCAAGGTCATACATACCAGTTGACTTTTATCGCCCATTTCAGCTGCGACAATCAATACAAAACTCGTCAATGCAGGGGCAGATAAATCCTGTAAATGATTGTGTTCAAAAACGGTAAGCAAATTTCCATAAGCGCGTTCATAAAACGCTAAAAAAACATCATTCATTTATATCTACTTTTTTAAAAATTAACTGAGTAAATTATCCAGTATCATCATGACAATAAAACCGGTCATTAACGAAAAAGTGGCATAACGCGAACGCCCCTGAGAATGGGTTTGCGGAATAATTTCTTCACTTATCACAAATAACATTGCGCCAGCAGCAAATCCCATAGCAATTGGCAAAATAGGTTCAAATACACTCACCATGGTCACGCCAAGTAAGCCGCCAATCGGCTCAACTAATCCAGTTAACGTTGCAATACCCACCGCCTTCCACTTATTGTACCCAAGACCAACTAAAGGCAATGCCACGGCTAGCCCTTCTGGAATATTTTGTAAGCTAATTGCTCCCGCTAAAACCAATCCATTTTTAATGTCACCAGAGCCAAAACTCACACCAACAGACATCCCTTCGGGAAAATTGTGGATAGTAATTGCTATAATAAAGAGCCAAACTTTTTTCAACGAATCCAGATTTTCTTCAGACAGTGAATCAAAATGTATATGGGGAAGTTGCTTATCTGCATAATGTAAAAAAAAGGCACCAATCATCATGCCAACTGACACAATATAAACGCCCTTCCCCGTCCATAATAAATCCCCATAATGCAGTCCAGGCACAAGTAATGAAAAAGCCGTTGCTGCAAGCATAACACCCGCTGCGGCGCCTAATAGGCTATTGAATACGTTACTTGAAATTTCTTTTAGCCAAAGTGCCGGCAACGCACCAATACCGGTAGTCAATCCCGCTACAATACTCGCTAAAAAGCCAATCACCACTACTTCGCCAAAAAACACATACAGTAAACCGAAAACAAGACACTGCAACGCTAAGAACAAACCAAACCAAATGCCGTAACGTTGAAATGGCGGCAGACTTTGTATTTTTTGAACATGGGGATGATTTTGAATACAAGTCCATTGATTTTCGACATTCAGCTGAAAACGACGCATAAGTGAAACAGAGGTGGACATAGCATTTTCCTGACTAGTGACAAAAAGAAAGGCCGCGACATGAGGGCGGCCAAACCTTTCTCTTTAAATTTAAAGAGGTAATACTAAATCAA
>Ga0208089_1000138_pt1 | contig 19169 bp, 19 predicted proteins | sample LakMenEpi29Jun12_FD_150744 | JGI IMG/M metagenome (GOLD analysis project Ga0208089, IMG submission 150744) | Freshwater microbial communities from Lake Mendota, WI - 29JUN2012 deep hole epilimnion (SPAdes) | ecosystem: Environmental > Aquatic > Freshwater > Lake > Epilimnion/Euphotic zone ... | reverse complement strand
GCATCATTAACCGTATTTCCCCAGTCTACTACCTTGCCATCATTTGTTAACGCTGCAAAAGCGGTTTCAGTAGATGAAATTGTTTTGATGTTACTAATTTCTGTACTAATATTTTTCCCATCACCATCTGTTCCCCAAGACAACACCGAACCATCATTTTTCAATGCAGCAAAAGCAAAGCCTGATGAGAAAATTTGTTTAACGTCGTTAATTACAGGAACATTATCCCCACCATTATTTGAATTCCCCCAAGCAACAACAGAGCCGTCACTTTTTATAGCCGCAAAGGCAGCATAATTTTGAATTTCATTGTAGGGTTTGTCTTTGGGCGTGACCGTCAGTTGATAAGCCATTTTTGTATCCTCGAAATAGTATTTTGGCGTGAATTGAATTACATCAACTCGCGACTATAGCTAACGCCTATTTGAGAAGCAAAGGAGGAATGTCAGAAATGTGACGCAGTTCACACTTTTTGGTAAAATTATTTTTATTGAGGGGAAAATAAAAAATAAACAGTAAATGTTGGGCAAAAAAAAACGCCGTTAAAAAACGGCGTTTTTTGGTTTTATTCGCCTTCTTTTTTGAAGGCTTCGTCTTCATTCCAAATGGGATTTTTCAAATCATCTTCATGAAGTTTCACGGCATCATCAGGGTAAATGTGCCAGAATGATTTATCGATATTCGCGTTGCAGTAGTTTTCTTTTGTACCGTGTGTGAACGGGCACCAGAAGTTTTCAACTAATTTGACTAAATACGAATGCCATTCAAATAAACCCACACTCACAGGGCAATACCATGTGCAATTGAGCATCCAAAAGGTTTTCGATTGCGATGTACTGGCTTTAAATGAACCATCCATCGTAATTTGAGTTTTCATGTCATAGCGATGTGTTTCACGCGCTGGTAAATAATCTTTTAATGTTTTTACATCTTTCGCACCCATCATCAATAAATGGTAATACGAGAGATACGCGCTTAAAAATATAAAAGGCAATGTCAGAATAGGTAAATAAATAAACACCATACCAATCGCACGTACCCAAACGGGCATCGTTTTATAGTTTTTTCCAATCTCAACACGATTAGAAACGCATGAATCACAAGCTTTCATCTGTTTTCCTTAAAATAATAGGTTGGCGAACCTTATTCTTCGCCATGAAATAATTGATAAATACTCAAACACCCAGCGCAACAGAAACATTTGTCACCTTGCGGGGTTTTCAGTAAAAAATCATGAATCTTTACAGGCAAACCACAAAGCGGGCATGCGGTTTGTTGCTGATCTTTTTTTACAGACATTTAGCGTTTATTACCGTTTAAACGAATCCAATCTTCTTGTTGCACACGCGGTGCAAACTCAATTTTTTCAGCGTAAGCGCAAATAACACTATCCGCTTGCTCAGCCAAAATTCCAGACAATACTAACGCCCCATTTTCCTTCACCAACTCACAAATAGAACGGGATAAATCAATTAAGGGTTTTGCTAAAATATTAGCTAGCACAACATCAGCTTTAAATGGCGTGAAATCGTCAGGCAAAAAAGCATGAATTTTATCCGCCACATTATTTTTAATTGCATTATCGTGCGTAGCGGTTAAGGCTTGAGGATCAATATCAACGCAGTAAGCCACTTTTGCACCGAGCAAAACAGCCGCAACTGCTAAAATCCCCGAACCACAACCGTAATCAATGACTGTTTTGCCCTCTAAATCTGCACCCGCCAGCCACTCTAAACATAACGCGGTAGTTGGATGCGTTCCCGTCCCAAACGCTAATCCGGGATCAAGTGTTAAGCACACTGTCCCTTCTTCACGTTGTTCTTGACCGGTTGGACATACCCAAAGACGCTGCGCAAATTTCATCGGATGATAAAACTCCATCCATGCACGCTCCCATATTTGATCGTCAATATATTCATACTGCCAATCGTCAAGTGCATGATGCTGAAACTTTTTATTGATCGCGCTTTGAACCGCGTCCATTTCAACCTCTAATTCATACAGCGCCACCACTTGCGTGTTGGTCCAAATTTTGGTTTCGCCTATGCGCGGTTCATAAACAGGCTCATCCTGCGCATCTAAATAAGTCACTGACACCGCGCCTAAATGCGTAAAGTATTTAGCCACTTTAGGCGCAGATTTTTCAGTTGTTGTCACCGTTAACTGATGCCAAGGCATTTAGTAAATACCCAACTTTTTCTCTAAATAATGGATATTTTGACCACCCACCGCAAACGCATTATCCGTCATAATGTCGTGTTGCAGCGGAATATTGGTTTTTATGCCATCAATAATGATTTCATTGAGTGCGGTATTCATACGCGCGATAGCACTTTCGCGGGTTTCACCATGCGCAATTAACTTACCAATCATTGAATCATAATAAGGTGGTACTTTGTAGCCGTTGTAAATATGTGTTTCACAACGAATACCTGGACCTCCTGGCATGTGGAACTGTTCAATCACACCCGGACACGGCATAAATGTGCGTGGATCTTCCGCATTTAGGCGGCATTCAATGGCATGACCTTGAATTTTCACTTGATCTTGCGTTATAGATAGTCTTTCACCCGCCGCAATGCGTAACTGTTCTTTGACGATATCAAACCCCGTCACCATTTCAGTCACAGGATGCTCAACTTGCACACGTGTGTTCATTTCGATGAAATAAAATTCCCCTTTTTCATACAAAAATTCAAATGTTCCTGCGCCACGATAGCCAATGTCAATACACGCTTTGGCGCAACGCTCACCGATAAATTTACGTTGTGCTTCAGTAATAAATGGCGCGGGTGCTTCTTCAACAACTTTCTGATGACGACGTTGCATTGAACAATCGCGCTCACCTAAATGAATGGCATTGCCGTATGAATCCGCCATGACTTGAAATTCGATATGACGTGGATCTTCAAGGAATTTTTCCATGTAAACGGTTGGATTCCCAAATGCACTGCCTGCTTCCGCTTTCGTCATTTCAATTGCGTTAATCAAAGCCGCTTCTGTGTGAACAGTTCGCATACCGCGACCACCACCGCCACCTGCAGCTTTAATAATGACCGGATAACCCACTTCTTGAGCGAGTTTTAAATTCTTTTTAGGATCATCTGAAAGCGGATCATTATTGCCAGGTACACAAGGAATACCGGCGAGAATCATGGCATTTTTAGCCGAAATTTTATCGCCCATCATGCGAATGGTTTCCGCTTTAGGGCCGATGAAAACAAAGCCACTTTGCTCTACTTTTTCAGCAAAATCGGCATTTTCAGACAAAAATCCATAACCGGGATGAATGGCCTGCGCATCGGTAACTTCGGCTGCGCTAATGATTGCTGGAATATTTAAATAACTCTCAGACGACGCCGCAGGGCCAATACAAACAGATTCATCTGCTAGGCGAACGTGTTTTAAATCACGATCCGCTTCAGAATGAACGGCAACCACTTTGACACCTAATTCGCGACACGCTCGCAATACACGCAAAGCAATTTCACCGCGATTAGCGATGACAATTTTATCAAACATAACGCCTCGCTAATTATTCAATAATGAATAAAGGCTGACCATATTCAACAGGTTCAGCATTTTCCACCAAAATTTGGGTAATAACACCGCTTTTATCGGCTTCGATTTGATTCAAAATTTTCATCGCTTCAATTAAGCACAGCGTATCACCTACTTGTACCGTTTTCCCAATGGTCACAAATTCTTTGCTACCCGGTGACGCGCTGCGATAAAACGTGCCGACCATAGGTGATTTCATCACATGGCCCTTTATTTCTTCAGGTGCAGGCGCTGCGTCACTACCAGAGACCGCAACTGGAGCTGCCACAGGCGCTGCTTGAGCGTAGGCAACTGGTGCTGCAGGTGCAACAGCCGTGCTATAACGATGAATACGGATGAATTCTTCACCTTCTTTAATTTCAATTTCTGCGATATCGGATTCTTCGATAATCTCGATAAGTTTTTTTATTTTTCTAATATCCATGGTCATTTATGATCTCTTCTCTGGGGTTTTAAATTTAAGGTTTGAATATAATGAACTTTTTTTATTACAACTTTTTTATTAATAATCGATGAGCCGCTTGAAGCGCTAATTCATAACCTGTTGCGCCTAGTCCACAAATAACGCCTTGTGCAATATCTGAAAAATACGAATGCGCTCTAAATGGTTCACGTGCATGAACATTAGATAAATGTACTTCGATAAATGGAATTTTAGTCGCAAGCAAGGCATCGCGTAGCGCAACGCTGGTATGGGTAAACGCTGCGGGATTGATAATGATAAAATCAACGCCCTTCGCATACGCTTCATGAATATGGCTAATCAGCTCGTGTTCTGCATTACTTTGATAGAAATGTAAAGTGTGTCCTAAATGCTGTGCTTGAGATTCTAATGTGCTCTGAATATCAGCTAGCGTTTGGTTGCCATAAAGACTTGGTTCGCGTACACCCAATAAATTCAAATTTGGGCCATTTAAAACAGTAATTATCGCCATGACGCTCTATTAAAGTGTGCAGTTAAAAGTGCAGTAATTTTACCGTGTTGCAGCATTTTGTCCAGTTTAACCATAAAATACGCAAAAATAAGCTCATTTTATACGCATTTGCACGCAACATTCGATGTTAAAAATGGATTGTCGCTGCCAGATAATTAAAATCCGCTTCACTGGCATAAGGTAAAACGCCAAGTAATGGAATAGGTAGTCGTTCTACCAATGCCTCAATAGTGGATTCTACGCCATTAAATTCAGCGTCATTGCACACCGCAATCCACCCAGCACAGGTGAGCTGTGCTTTTTCAATCGCCTCAAACGTTAATTGTGCATGATTAATGCAACCTAGTTTAATCGACACAACTAAAATAATCGGCAACTGTAGTGCCTGCGCTAAATCTGCAATGGTTTGCGTGGCATTGAGTGGCGCGTAAAAGCCGCCCGCCCCTTCCACAATAATGACATCCGCCATCGTTTGTAATGTTTGAAAATGGGAGTAAACGACGTCCAAATTCGCAGGATTTAATTTACCGGCTAAATGCGGTGAGATGGGCAGTTCATAGGCATAAGGATTAATCAAATCATAATCAATCCATTGAGAATTGCATTGCTGAATTAAAAGCGCATCTGAATTACGCCAATGAGCGTCTATTTTTTCACAACCGGATGCAACGGGTTTCATACCCACCACACTCAAATTTTGTTGTTTAAAATAGGTCATCAACGCAAGCGTCACCCATGTTTTGCCCACATTGGTGTCCGTGCCGGTAATAAAATAGCCTTGTTTCATAAATGTAAAAACGCGCTCGCGCTCAAGATTGTGACGTTATAAGGTGCATTTTTCACAAAATGTGGAAATTGGGCATCAATAATGCCATTTTGAACTAAGTCATCTAAGGTGATATTTGCTTCTACTTCACAGGCTTTGACAACAAATAATTGTGTCGCTTGAACTTTATTGGCAAGCCATGCGGCCAAACTGTCTGAGGTAATATCCCATGACGCGGGAACGTTATCCGAATTAAGCTCTTCAATTGAGGGTGACCAAATGGCCAAAGACGGATATGGCATCGTGTAAACAGAATTAAGTAACGCAAAAACAGGAAAAAGATTTTGATTCATCATTGCCGTTTGTTGCATAGAAAGAATAGCCATTTCATGAGCGCAAACATCACTAAAATGCCATTGACGTTGCGCATGACGGACACAATCTGCAAATTCACCTCCGCCACAAACAACAATCGTAGGCGTAGTTTGCGTTGCAATATGCGCTAAACACGCAAAAAAGTTTTCTTGCGTACTCTCAAATAAACTACCACCCAGTTTCACAACACGCATAAACGCAGTCTACGATTGAAAACGCTTTAAAACTTGAAATAAGGCAGCCGCCTTGTCAAAACTTTCTTGATATTCTTCTTCCACCACCGAATCATTCACAATACCGCCACCCGCCCAAAAACGAATTGTATTATCAGAATGAACGAGTGTGCGGATAGCAATATTCGTATCCATATTGCCATTAAAACCTACATACCCTATCGCACCACAATAGATACCACGCCGGTTAGGCTCAATTTCTTCAATCACTTCCATCGCGCGAATTTTAGGTGCGCCCGTAATGGATCCACCAGGAAAGCAATGCTTGAGCAAATCCAGCGCATGGTTATCTTGCGCTAATGTCCCAGTCACGGTACTGACAAGATGATGCACTGTGCTGTAGCTTTCAATATCAAATAGCTTCGGTACATGTACTGAACCGTTTTCGCAGACTTTACTAATATCGTTTCGAAGTAAATCGACAATCATGACGTTTTCAGCACGATCTTTTGCGCTATTTTGCAAATCCGCAATTTGCGCTACATTTTCATGGTCTTCCACTTTACGCGGACGAGTGCCTTTAATGGGTTTAGTTTCGACGTGTCGCCCTGTTAATTTTAAAAAACGCTCAGGCGATGAACTCAATACATTGACATGTGGAAAATGAATATACGCGCTAAATGGCGCCGCATTGACTTCACGCAATACTTGGTAAACCGCCCAAGGTTCACCTTGACAGTCTGCGCTAAAACGTTGGGTTAAATTGACTTGATAACAATCCCCTTCTTTGAGGTAATGTTTGATTTTTTGGAAGGCTTTTTTATACGTTTCAGATGAAAAATTCGCTTGAATATCGCTTTTAAGTAAAAACGGCTCGACGTCAGTCAATCGCCTGATTTCACTAAATTGTTGAATTAAATTATCTGTTTTATCCACATCGTAGCAGATTAAATAACTTTGCGCGGTTTCATGATCTACAATCACTGCCCAATCATAAATACCCACCGCCATTTCTGCAACGCCTTCTGCATCACAGGCAATTCGGGGTAAATTCTCTAAACGACGTGCTAAATCATAAGAAAAATAGCCCATCGCACCGCCATTAAACGGCAGTTCTATTTCAGTTTGTTGCGAAGAAAACAACTCACCATAACGAATTAATTCACTTTTGAGTAAATCAAATGAATTTTCGGTTGAAATAAGTGTTTCGTTTGCATTCGAAATGGTCGTGATGCCTGCATCAGCCACAAAAGTACAAATAGGATTCGCACTCAATATATCATAACGCCCTTGCCGACTGCGCGGATAACCGCTATCTAAAAACACCGCCCACGCTTGCTTCGCGTAAGGTGCAAAAAGTGCAGCGCTGTCGACGAAATAAGGGAGTTTGTGAATGACGGAGCAAGAAGACATAAAATTAGCGACTAAAAAACTGACCGAACGCACGACTTCCAGAACCGGTTTTAATTGTGTCGCTTACTTCCAGAGTCTGCGCATCAATGACGGACACGGTATTATCAAACCAATTCGCTACATAAACATGCGTATCGTCCGTATGCGTTGCAATGCCTTCGGGTTTGTCGCCGACAGTAATTTCTTTAATGACCTGCAACGTTTTCGTATCAACAACAGACACGTTGCCGTCTTCTTGGTTTGTCACAAAAAATAACGTATCGTCTTTCGCTAAACTCACCGCATAAGGCAATTTGTTGACTTTAACCGTGCCAATGAGGTGCATAGTTTTCGTTTCAAGAATACTGACATCATCGCTTTGCACATTCGCAACGTAAAGACGTTCATTTTTACTATCCAGCGTTATCCCAAAAGGATGATGACCTACAGGGGTGACATTGCGGGTTTTGAGTGTTTTTAAATCAATTTGCGACACGGAATTACTTAATCGATTAGCAACATAAAGCCAGTGATTATCGTCACTTACCGCAAGACCAGATGGTGATTTTTCAACCGCAATCGACCCTATAATTTGCAGCGTATGCGTATCAATAACACTGACACTATGCGCATACCAATCAGCGACATATAAACGCGCATTATCTGGTGACACAGCAATCCCGAGTGCCCCTTCACTAAGCGGAATGGTGGCAATTACTGCTTTTTTTTGCGTATCAATCACGGCAATGCCTTTAGCCTCAGGTGTTGAAACATAGACACGCATGCCATCGCGCGACACCGCCACGCCAGCAGGTTTACCTTTGACTGGAATGGTGTCTTGCACCGTATTGGTTTTTGCATCAATGACCGACACACTATCACCAAGTTGATTAGTAATATAGGCAAACGGCTGAGCAGATATTGGGTGAGAAATTAAAACGGCAGCGACACCCATCGCTGCCATCCATTGAGCTTGTTTTCGCACGTTTATTTTTCAGCCAACGATTTCAAATTAGCCAAACCTTCTTTCAATACTGCGGTAACCGCTTTGTTTGCTGTTTCTTCGTTCATTTCTGCAGGTGGATTGTTATTCATGTAAGCGCGGTAGTAACCGGTTTTCCAAGAAACCACTGTCGCGCCACTTTTGCTTTCCACTTCAATGCTCGCTGCATAGTTATCCACTGGGAAAACAGGCACTTTTTCTTCTACGCCAGAATGCGTAATCGTGTGTGAGGTACTAATGTCTGTAATTTTGTACGCATAAGTCATTTTAGCCGCATCATATTTTTTTAATTCTTCAGTAAGCGTGCCGCCATTTTTCAACGTCAATACACGTGATGCGCCTTTTTCATTGCCACCGGTTGCAACAACGCCTTTGACAGCGGGCAACCAAGATAAATCGTTATATTCTTTGATGATGCCCCACACTTTTTCAGCAGGTGCATTAATCGTGATTTCTTCTTCGACTTTTTGACGAACAGGACCGTGTGCGCTTGCTACTGAAGTAAACATAAATGCGCCAAGTGACATCAAAAGGGTGAGTTTTTTCATTATGATTTTTCCTAAAAGTGAAAATGTAAAAATTACTATTTAATTATAAGCTAACTCATGCGCATGAGCATTAGGGAATTTTATCAAATGACGTTACGCGCCATCACATAAATCACATCAAACGTCGCATCAATGCCCCCGACTTCATTTTTAGGATACGTTGATATCAAGGTTTTCAACGCTTTTTTACTTGTCAGCGTTTTGCTGCGTGTTTGATTCACATTATGCGCACCAATGTGCTTTAATTCGTGCATTAACTCGACTACATTGGCATATTGCCGTAAATAACGTGTGCGCTTCAATGTGATATCCACAAAACCGGCATCGTCTAGGCACATTTGCAGCGCGTTTTGCGTGTAAAAATCATTCACATGCACAAAATCATCTACATTTGCCCACGCTGCCTTTAATTCACATAACGTATCGCTGCCAAATGTACTAAAAAGCAACGTGCCCTCGTTTGCTAACACGCGCTGTAATTCGCTGAGTGCTTCGTCAATGGGATAACACCACTGCAACGCGACATTGGAGAAAATAGCGTTGACACTTTGCGATCTTAGCGGTAATTTTTCTGCATCTGCGCAAAGGTAATGCGATTTTTCTGCCACTTTTTCACGGCAAGTTTCGAGCATCATTTGCGCTAAATCAAGCGCGATTAACGTTGCATGATGACAATGTGTCGCGAGTTCCTGTGTTAAGAACCCTGTTCCACAACCTAAATCAAGTGCCACACCGTGCAGATGAGCGCCTGTGTGAATATCAAGCAATTCTCGCCCGATTTGACGCTGTAAACTCGCTACACTGTCATACGTTTTCGCGGCATCCGAAAAAGAGTGCTTAATTTTAATTTTTTCTAATATCATCGATAAACGTATGAATGATATTAACGCAAACCGCTGTTTGCACCATAAAAGGAATATGCCCTGCTTTTTCAATACTATGCAGTTGCAGATTAGGCTGTAGCGTTTGCATTACCTGCCCGATAGTCACAGGCACTAACGCATCGTTGTCACTTAAAATAGCTACTACGGGACACGTTAAAGCAGTCAATACGTCACGCAAATCAACTTTTTCAAGCAACGCTAAATTTTGCATTAAATCATTTAATGGCAACATTGCTTTTGATGCAAAACGGGCTTTTAGTGTTTCCAAGTATTCATGACTATTCGTAACACCTTGACATTGGAGCATAAGAAAGCCTTGCAACGTTGCGGACGCATTTAAATGTACTTGCTGTGTGAATGCGCGAAACATCGCTGCAGGCATACCAGTCCACGTTTCATTCGCTACAAAACAAGGATTGGTGGCAAGTAAAATCACACCTTTCACACGCGATGGATAACGCTGCGCCATATTTAACGCCACACTGCCACCTAACGACCAACCCAGCAAATAAAACGGTTCATCATTAAGCAACTCGACAATGCCATCACCCACCGCATCAATATTACCCAGTGAAGGCAGGTGATCTATTAACGTCAACGTAAAATATTGTGAAAGTTGGTCGGCAAAATCCCCCCACATTGCGCTGTGCATCGCCCAACCGGGCAATAAAACAAGTCGCTCTTTCATGCGTTATTTTGCCTGACTTTCCAAATAATCTTCGTAATTACCGTTAAAATCTATAATTTTATCCGCTTTAATTTCAATCACATGTGTCGCTAATGAAGACACAAACTCACGATCATGACTCACAAAAATAAGCGTTCCAGGATAATGTTCAAGCGCTGTGTTTAAAGACTCAATCGATTCCATGTCCAAGTGATTGGTAGGCTCATCGAGTATTAATACATTTTGTTTCTGTAGCATCAATTTACCAAACAACATTCGACCTTTCTCACCACCTGAAAGTACCTTAATGGATTTATTAATTTCATCTTGTGAAAATAACAAACGCCCAAGTGTGGCACGAATAGCTTGATCATCATCAGATTCTTTTCGCCACTGCGTCATCCATTCAACAAGCGTCATATCTTCAGCAAAATCTGTAGCGTGGTCCTGTCCAAAATAGCCAACTTCAGCATTTTCTGCCCATTTAACTAAACCCGTATCAGGCGCTAATTCACCCACTAACGTTTTCAGTAATGTCGATTTACCAATACCGTTTGCACCAATGACGGCAACACGCTCACCAGCGCCAATCATTAAGTTGAGTTTTTTAAACAGCGGCTCCTCGCCATAGCCTTTGCTAATATCTTCTAGTTCAACCGCAAGGCGGTGTAATTTTTTCGTTTCATCGAATCGAATGAACGGATTTACTCGACTTGACGGTTTCACTTCATCGAGTTTAATTTTTTCAAGTTGTTTTGCGCGTGATGTTGCTTGCTTAGCTTTTGAGGCGTTAGCTGAGAACCGACGCACGAAAGCTTGAAGCTCGACAATCTGTGTTTTCTTCTTCGCATTACCCGCAAGCAAACGCGCTTTTACTTCCGATGCAGCAACCATGTAATCATCATAATTTCCAGGATACACACGCAATTCGCCATAATCCATATCAGCAATATGTGTACACACACTGTTTAAAAAATGACGGTCATGGGAAATAATGACCATCGTACAGCCACGATCGTTTAGCACATCCTCAAGCCAGCGAATGGTATTGATATCAAGGTTATTTGTCGGCTCATCAAGTAGCATAATATCTGGATTTGCAAACAGCGCTTGCGCAAGCAGCACACGCAGTTTCCAACCAGGAGCAACCGCACTCATTAAACCAAAATGTTGCTCAACGGGAATATCTAAGCCTAGTAAAAGTTCACCCGCGCGAGACTCTGCGGTGTAGCCATCCATTTCCGCAAATTGCACTTCTAAATCCGCAACAATCATTCCCTCGTCTTCGCTCATCTCAGGCAGCGAATAAATCCGATCACGCTCTTTTTTGATTTCCCAGAGTTCTTTATGCCCCATAATCACCGTATCAATAACGGTAAATTCTTCAAAAGCAAATTGATCTTGACGCAAATTACCTAAACGCTCATTAGGCGACAAACTGACATTACCGCCTGAAGGATCTAAATCACCACTGAGAATTTTCATAAATGTGGATTTACCACAGCCGTTTGCGCCTATTAAACCATAGCGATTGCCGTCACCAAACTTGACGGAAATATTCTCAAATAATGGCTTTGCGCCAAATTGCATGGTGATGTTTGCTGTGGAGATCAAAATGGTTACCCTAAAAATTTAAGTGAAAAATAATAATGAGATATAGCGATATATCGTGTTTTACCTGTGTTACGAAAAATAGTCATAACACAGGCAAATTTTAAGCGGAGATTATTGCAGCGAAAAGACGAAATTAATTCAAGAATGAACAAATATAATCAGTGCCTTGATGAACACGCACGGTAAATTGTGCATTCTCTGGCACATTGAAAACTTGTCCACCTTCCACTGAAAGCCAGTCATCACCTGGCAATAACACATCAAGCTCTCCAGAAAGAATTTCCATAATTTCTGCAGCAGCGGTATTGAAAACATATTCTCCAGGCAACATGAAACCCAGTGTTTTTGTCGTACCGTCTGCAAATTTAAGTGTGCGACTTGTTACATTACCCTCAAAATAGACGTTTGCTTTTTTGACAACAGTAACCTGACTAAAATCTGACATGGTTTATTTCCTTTTTCTCTATTTTGTATTTGTAAAATTTAAAATTATGCTTTTTCGGTTGGGACATAAATGATTTTTTGTCCACGATAATTGGAGCGAATCTGCTCAAGCCGGTGTTCAGTTAACTCGGCACCTTGACTTACTAGAATGGTTCCGTATTGATCACATAAATCGCCTTGTTCTAGAATCCCTGGTGTCAAATAAACTACTTTATAAAGTCGCAAATCATTATCTTCAACAGGTAAATAAAAGACCGGATTACGCTCAAGTAAGCCTAAAAATACATCGACCAATTCGGGATCAAGATCATTCCCACTCGCCGTATTTTTCAAATAATTCACGACATCAGAGGGAACAGAGCGCTCATCGCCATACATATCACCAACCATCATCGCATCATATAAATCAGCGATGGCTAAAATACGCGCAGCAAGCGGAATATCGTCACCTTTCAGCTGATCTGGGTACCCCTTACCATTAAATTTTTCATGGTGATGGCGAATGATATCGATAATGCCTTTATCAGCAATCACTTTTGCAAGGAGATTCTCGCCTTCTGTGATGTGTTGCTGAATAAATTCTGCATCTTTTTGTAGCGGCAAATGCAATGACGTTTTTGATAAATCAATATCCAGCTTCAAAAAACCAAAATCGTGAATTAATCCTGCTAAATAAATTCTTTTTTTAAATTCAGCAGATTGATTCAGTTCTTTGGCAAGTTCAAAGGCATAACACGCAACGCGTTTGCTATGCAGACCCAGCTTAATATCTGCCTTATGTTGCGCTAAAAGTAAAATTTCAAGTAATCCGCTATTTATCATGCTCATAATTCGTCACACACAATTTTGTTAGTAGGTTATAGTTGCCATTTTAGTGGCAGCGCGATATAGATTCAATGCCTGCACAATACTAACTTATCGACGAACAAACGTGTGATTATGACAAGTTGGGCATGGTGGAATATGACTGGTGGTTTTAAATGATATCTCTTTACCACAGTCATCACACTCGAAGGTGCCTGCAATGGTAATACTACCACTTTCATATTTTTGATGCGTTTGCGCATCATGTTTGAGTTTTGCAAGTTCAATGCGGGTTTTATCAGCGACGCTTAAAAAAGCATCCCAAGTTAAATTTTCAATTAACTTAATATCAAATTTCAACCACTCGCTAAGTGAATTGTTATCGTGCGCAGCTAAGTTTTTTGCAGCATGTTCAATATCGCGTTTAACATGACCTGACACCTGCTCTAATTCGTCATGCGTTAATTCAGATGATTCACGCGTTTTTTCTTTCGATGTTTCAAATGCGTCTGTAAAAGAATCCAATGTTTCTTCCATGGCTTCATGCAAATGATGCATAAACTGGCTGTACGCAGCAATCAATTTGGGTGTATTCATAAAATCCTCTAAAAAGCTAATTAAGACTAAGACACGGCTATTCTAACCGGTTTGCACCAAAAAGAATAAAACCATCAACAAAAATTCGTTTAAAAAATATAATGACAAAAACTTGCGTTATTTTGCTATTCCCTTAAAAAAGATTATTATCACAATACACCATTCACACTCAATACGAACAAGAATGTCATTGATCAAAAAAATAGCCACGTATTTTCCTCATTCACTTAAAACACGTTTAATGGGGGTTACTTTGTTATTTTTACTTCTACCGACCGGTATTTTGGGCTATCTTGGCTATGATTATTTAGCAGGTAATATCAAAAAAACACAGATTCGTGCCGTCGCAAATGTGGCTGACATGCGATTTGATCAACTAGTTGAGCTTTTTAAAACAAGTAATACTCGGGCAATACATTTTTTAAATCACCTTTCATCTGAATGCAAACACAATGACGAGACCAAAAATGATCAGGATGCTTGTCTAAAGAATACTTTAACGAATTTTATTGATGAAGAAGGAGCACTCAGTGCGACTTTAACGCATTCAACTGGCGAAGAAATAACCGTTGGCCATCCAACCAGTTTACAAATCAAACCCTTTCAAGAAAAACAACTTGTCGGCTTTAGCAAAGCCAGTAGCAATACGTCACATCAGTACTACATCAAAATATGTAATGAAAGCTCCCTCGATTGCCTTTTAGTTATTTATCCAATTAAAGCCGTTCAACATATTTTTATGGCCAATTCGGGACTGGGTGTTTCAGGTGATGTATTTTTACTTGATGCAAATAGCGCTTTTATCACTCGTCCGCATTTACTCACTCGCCAATCAAATAGTGAATCACCCGAAGACCATGCCACGCAGCATTGCTTAACGCGCAAAAATGCTGAAATACTCGATATTGACAGACGCAATATTGACATTATTCATAGCTTTCGTTTTGTACCTGAAATGGGTGGCGGTTGTATCATGGCGCATTTAGATCAAAAAGAAGCCTTCGCCACACTCAACATCATGCAGTGGCGGGTAGCCTTAATTGCGATGACATTAATTGGTTTTGCACTTTATATTGCATTACTCGTAGGCAGAAACATAGTACGTCCTATCGACAAACTCTGCGAAGTGACCCATGAAATTATCAATGGGAACTACACGGTATCCGCTGTCGTAGTTGGTGATGATGAAATTTCAGCACTAGCCAATGCATTTAATTTAATGACAAAGCGCTTAGAAAGCGCGTTTGAAGAGCTACACGGGCAGCATACCCAACTCGAGTATGAAGTACAAAAACGCACACAAGAATTGTTTTTTGCTAAAAATCAAGCTGAAGAAGCATTAGCACTACTACAAGAAACGCAACAAAGCCTTGTGCAAGCAGAAAAAATGGCTGTTTTGGGTGGCTTAGTCGCTGGCGTTGCCCATGAAATCAATACACCTTTAGGCATTACACTCACCTCTGCGTCATTTTTAAGTGATGAAACACGAAAAACATCCACGCGCTACAAACACGGTGATTTAAGTGGTGATGAATTAGAAGCCTATTTTGAAGTTGCAACGCAATCCACGCAACTTAGCGTCATTAACTGTCATCGCGCAGCAGATTTAATTCATAGCTTCAAGCAAGTCGCTGTTGACCAAACAAGTAATAATCAACGCGAATTTAATTTAAAAATTTATCTTGAGGAGGTTTTATTTAGTCTTCGCCCCGCACTTAAAAAAACCAACGTAAAAGTACAACTTAGCTGTCCAACCAATTTATGGCTGATTAATTACCCTGGCGCAATTTCTCAAATTATTACAAATTTCGTGATGAATTCATTGCTTCATGCGTATGAACCCAATCAATGCGGTACAATTAAATTACATATTGTTGAGTTACTCAATGATAGAATTGAATTACATTATAGCGATGATGGAAAAGGGATTCCCCTTGATATTCAAAGTAAGATTTTTGATCCATTTTTCACCACTAAACGTAGCAATGGCGGGAGTGGTTTGGGATTGCATTTAGTTTATAATATTGTTCATCAAAAATTAAAAGGAACATTAACACTACAAAGCATTGAAGGTGAAGGCACAACGTTTATTCTCAATTTTGCACGACAGCTCTAAACCGCTGTTGACACTTTTATTAACGCCAAATAAAACATACATATCATGATTGAAAAAAAAACTCTAAATCTTAAAGAAAATACTCAAGCCGCGCCTAAATCAAACTCAACCCTAATTGCCCAACCATGGCGCATTTTAGTGGTTGATGATGACGTTGACATTCAATCAGTCACACGCCTTATTTTAGCCAATATTGTTTTTAAAAATCGTCCAATTGAACTCATTAGTGCTTATAGCGCCGCTGAAGCACGCGATATTTTAAGCACGCAAAAAAATATTGCTGTGGCACTGCTCGATGTTGTCATGGAAACGGATGATGCAGGCCTAGAATTAGTTAAAATCATTCGCAATGAATTACATAACAATGTAATACGTATTATTCTGCGCACAGGTCAACCTGGACATGCACCTGAAGAAAGCGTCATCATTGATTATGATATTAACGACTACAAATCCAAAAATGAATTAACCGCGCAAAAATTATTTACTGCTGTTGTCGCAGCACTTCGCGCTTATGAAACCATTGTATCGCTTAATAAAACGCGCAACGGCCTTGAAAAAATACTACTGAGTTCAGATTCGCTCTTTAAAATTCAATCCATGCACGAATTTTCATCCGGCATTTTAACGCAACTTAGTTCTTTTTTAGACTGCAAACCGCAAGGCATTATCTGTATTGAAGAAAATACAGCTCAAAAATGCCCACCGGCAAATGCCTTAGCGGAAAACATGAAAATTACCGCGGTAACCGATGAATTTGAATGTTGCCTAAAATGCAACCTAGACGGCTCATGTGGGCATAGCGAACTCGCGCAACTAATTCAACTTGCCTCATCTAAACGTGAACATCAATTCGCTGGCAATTACAGCGCATTTTATTTAGAAACCAGTGCAGTAAAAGCAACGATTGCGCTGGTTTGCAGTGAACATGTTATTGATTCAAGTGATCAAACATTGCTCGAAGTTTTTACCTCAAAAATATCAATTGCCCTCGAAAATGCCGTTCATTATCAAAAAATGGTATCTCTTGAAAAAGCGGCTGTCACTGACTTCCTGACGGGTCTTTATAATCGTCGCCAGTTGCTTCGCCTTGGAATTCCCCTTCTTGCAGAGGCCAATCGAAATAATCCACTGACTGTTTCCATTATAAATATTGATTTTTTCAAATTAATTAATGAAAAATATGGGCATGATTTAGGTGACGTTGTACTAAAACAAGTCGGTCAATTGATGCTGAGTCACTTTCGTGAAGAAGACCTTGTCTCACGCTATGGTGGCAAAGAGTTTTGCATTATCGCCCCTTCCTTGCCGGCTAATAAAGCTTTTGTTTTATTTGATAATTTTCGACAATTACTCGAAAATACAGAAATTGAAATTATGCCAAATGAGAAAATAAAAGTCACCGTCAGTATTGGCATCACAACGGATTTATGTCCCAATTTGGATGATATGATCGCCGCAGCAGAAAGTTTACTTTATCAAGCAAAAAGTGCTGGGCGTAATTGTGTCTTTGTTAGATAGTTATTGTTAGTGGAAATGGTTTTGATATGGTAATCCTGTGGACGGATGCACTGATTTTTGGTTTACTTAGTTTTGTCTTATTTATCGCTTATTATTTGCACGATAAAGAACATATAAAACGTCCATTAATCTCAATTAAACAAAGTCACATGGGGATGGCGTCGCTTGTTGTATTGTTATTTTTTATGGCAATTGGCATACTCGATTCGTTGCATTTCAAACAAAAGGGGGATACGCCTAGTCACAACGACATTATTAGCTTACTGGATTACATAGCCACTCCACTGCGTGAACATAGCGAGAAAACGTATTCGTCGCCATTTGCGACGACGCTCTACAACAAAGAAATGATACAGATTGACACAAGCAATATGCATTGGGATTACCCACCGCTAAAGTTTGGTGGTCAGCATTTAAATGCTATCACTTCACAAAAAAACAACGATATTTTGCAAAAAGCAGTCATTGGTTTTCTTCAAGGCATGGGCATTTTTGTACTCGTTGTGCTCGCGTTGCGTATTGAAGTCAAGCTAACGCCACCGTTTTGGACCTTTTTTGCGTTGATGACAATAAGTGGTTCACTCATTCATTTATCAGCTTATTATCACGTTTTTGGAACGGATAAAGTGGGTGAAGATGTTTTTTATCAAACGATTAAAAGCATTCGAACAGGCCTTATTTTAGGCACACTGACTACATTGATTTTATTACCACTCTCTGTTGTTTTAGGGATTTTATCGGGATTTTTTCGTGGTTGGCTTGATGATGTGATTCAATTTTTATACACCACCATCAATTCCATTCCAAGTGTACTTTTGATTGGGGCATCGGTATTGATGGTTCAAGTGTATATGGCTAACCATGAAAGTGAATTTACAAGTTTGACGGTGCGTGCCGATATGCGCCTATTATTTTTGTGCATTATTTTGGGCATGACAAGTTGGACGGGGCTTTGTCGCTTGCTACGTGCGGAAACGCTAAAACTGCGTGAAATGGAATATGTGCAAGCTGCTGTATCATTGGGTGTTAAACAACACATGATTTTACTTCGGCATATTTTGCCTAACGTAATGCACATTGTGCTTATTTCCATTGTGCTCGATTTTAGCTCACTTGTACTGGCCGAAGCGGCGCTTTCGTATATTAATATCGGTGTGGATTCAAGCACTTATAGCTGGGGTAACATGATTAATGGTGCACGTTTAGAAATGGCGCGTGAACCCATTGTATGGTGGTCACTCACCGCCGCATTTCTTTTTATGTTCGCTTTAGTATTAGCCGCAAATCTCTTTGCGCAAACCGTGCAAACTGCCTTTGATCCAAGACGCAGTCAGTAAATCGCTGATTCGTGTATAATCAGCCGCATTTTGTTTTACGTTGATATCAATTTTATGTGGCATTATGACTTTTGAAAAATCTACTATTCGCCGTCGCGGCATTTATTTACTTCCCAATTTATTCACCACAGGTGCTTTATTTTCGGGTTTTTACGCCATCACCTCTGCCATGAATGCGCATTATGACATTTCGGTTGTCGCCATTTTTGTGGCCATGATTTTAGACGGTTTAGATGGTCGTGTTGCTCGATTAACTAACACTCAAAGTGAATTTGGGGCGCAATATGACAGTTTATCAGACATGCTATCATTTGCCGTAGCGCCTGCACTAGTCATGTATTTATGGGCATTTTCGACACTTGGAAAAGTCGGTTTATTTGCCGCGTTTGTCCATACGGCAGGCGGTGCACTGCGTTTAGCACGCTTTAATAC
>Ga0208089_1000135_pt1 | contig 19231 bp, 15 predicted proteins | sample LakMenEpi29Jun12_FD_150744 | JGI IMG/M metagenome (GOLD analysis project Ga0208089, IMG submission 150744) | Freshwater microbial communities from Lake Mendota, WI - 29JUN2012 deep hole epilimnion (SPAdes) | ecosystem: Environmental > Aquatic > Freshwater > Lake > Epilimnion/Euphotic zone ... | reverse complement strand
CATTTGTTTTCTTTGCCTTTATTCCAAATAAGCATCATAGTTTTGAAGAAGACAGACCAAAAGCTTTTTACACACATATTATCATTTTACAAAACGAACATTTGGATGTTCAGAAACTATCATGGGTTCCGATAATTGCGATATAAAAGGATGACCTGCAGCTATATGTTCTGCTTCCGTCTTTTTAAGATCCTCATAAATCGCGCGCAAATCATAGCGAAACTTTGCCGCATGTGCATCCCGAATTGCATAGACCTCTTCGATAATTTCATCATTCATAATTAGCTTCTCCCAAAAGTTCTTCAGGTGTGCATATAAATGGCAATACGGCTTCAATTTGTTCAAGGTAGGAAGCCTGCAGTTGCAACGAGTCCATTCCTTTTCCTATTTTATAACCCTCCATCATAGTTTTAAAAATGATTAAAGTCAAAACCGATCTTTAAGAATGAATCCCTCTTTGATTACTAAACCAAAACAATCAGCATATTTTATGATGACATGCTAGTTCTATCGGTTAAAGTTCTTCCAGCTTTAAAACATGATATCCCAAGCGAACTTTAGCCATGAACCTAATTGCAGCACTTCTCTTCCTTATTACAAATCAATCAGCCATTGAAAAAATTCATTGGCATGAAAATCAAATCACAATCCATTACAACACCGCTTTAGATGCAACCCAACTTCGCGAAACAGGTATCGAAAACAACCTCGCAAATAATGCAGGAACATTCATCCAAAACCTCCCAGCAAGCAAAATGGGCGAAGTCAAAATTAACTCCAAAGCACGCGAGACCAAGGGCTTTTTTCTTGCAGATAAACTTGGTAACCGCATTACCCCCACCATATTCCCCACCCTTTGGGATCCCAAATCGGATCCTGACGCAGGTTTACCAACCAACCGTGGCATCAAAGGTTTGCAAGTCCAGATGATGGACGATGCCATCACCCTAGGCGTCAATCATGCAGCCTTCAACTTAAACATTGCAACTCTAATACGGATTCCCCCGAAACCCGAAGACACCGTTTTTGAAGCCGATGGAATCAAAGTCGGCATCAGGCAGGATATCATCAATGCTCTCCCCATGAAACTTTGTCAGGAAAAAGGAATTCGCACTTACCTGATCATTCTTGCCTACCGCACCGGAAACCCTGCCATCGATAATCTTCTACTGCATCCCAATATGCCTTTAAAAACCCCACACAACCTGAGTGCTTTTAATACTAAAACCCCAGCAGGCATCAAAGCATTTCAATCGATCATGGATCAACTTTGCAAATCTTTTAGCAGGCCCTCAGAAAAAAAGGGCGCTGTTGCAGGTTGGATTATTGGCAACGAAGTCAACGCGCATCACGAATGGTATAACTGTGGCCCTAGCGATCCTGATGAAGTCGTTGCCGAGTATCACAAAGCCTTGCGCATCGCCCATGCGAGTTTAAAAAGGGCAAACGCCCCGGGTAGAATTTACGCCAGCTTCGAACATCATTGGGCAATGCAACCCAGCCCCAACCCCAAACAATCTATCCCCGGGAAAACTTTTCTGCAGGAACTCATGAAACTTAGCAAGGCTCATGGCGATTTTGATTGGCATCTTGCCTACCACCCTTATCCCGAAAATCTTTTCGAGCCCAGATCTTGGCTCGATAAAACCACATTACCTAATCTCGACACCCGTAAAATCACTTTCAAGAATCTCGAACAGCTTTCCGCATGGGCCAATATTCCTAACAACCTTTATCAAGGTACATCGAGGCGAATCATTCTTTCTGAACAGGGATTTCATGGCAAACCCGGATCGCCTGGCGAACAAAATCAAGCTGCGGGCTATGTCTATGGGTACCGTAAAGCGCTCGCCTCTAAAAATATTGATGCCTTCATTCTTCATCGCCATGTCGATCATGCAAAAGAAGGCGGACTCATGCTTGGGCTACATAGCAATGCGCCAGGCTCCATCGCTACGCCATTGGCAAAGAAAGAGATCTGGCAGGTTTTTCATGATGCAGGCACCCCCAATGAGTTGCAATCCTTCGAGAAATATAAGAAGATCCTTGGTGACAATGCTTGGAACGAAATTTATCCCAAACTGCTTCCTTAAGAAAGTAAGACAACACTTAAAGCAACCCAGATAACAAGATTTTTTGATCACCCACTGGTGCGGCATTTCGCCACCGCCACATCCACTTTTCCATTTACTGAAATGACAGGCCGAATCAATTTCGATACACTTGACGAAGTACGGATCGATACCGCACCACCCAAAACTGGAAATCTTCGATGGAAGAACTGATCTCACGAGCCGTTCAAGATTACCTCAAGGCAATCCACAGCCTTGGCGGATATGAGAAAATTGTATCCCCCATGGATCTATCCATTAAACTTGGGGTCAAGTCGGGTTCGGTGACAGGAATGCTAAGGCGATTAGCCCGAGATGGCTGGGTGGACTATAAAGTGAGCCGGGGCGCCAGTCTTACCTCTCGTGGAATTACAGAAGCTAGGCGCGTGATTCGCAGGCATCGATTGATGGAGTTATTTTTGACCAAGGTGCTCGGGTTGGATTGGAGCGAAGTGGATGCCGAGGCAGAATTATTAGAGCATGCCATTTCCCCAAGATTGGAACAAGCGATTGCGAAGCATTTGGGAGAACCTTTGGAAGACCCCCACGGACATCTCATCCCTTCTCGCGATGGAAAAATTACCAAGAGAGATCTGCGACCCCTGCAGGAATTCCCTTCAGGGGCCCGAGTTGTGATCCGGGAAGTTCACGACCAACACCCCGCAAGACTACGCAGATGGTCAGACTTGGGGCTACTGCCCGGCACCCTCGTAACGATTATGAATCAGAACCCTTTGGATGGGACATTTGAAATAGAGGCGGGGGGACGAACCGCAACTCTAGGGTTGGAAGGGATGTCCGGGTTGCTGGCAGAACCCGCCACGGAACTCAAAAAACCTCTGGCCAAAGCAAGCACTTCCAAGCCCGCCAAACCTAAAAAGTAGTCCTGAATTACTCCCGCTTTGAAAGGTGCAAGCCTCTTGCCGAGGGAGATTCCTCGTCTCCATCAATCTCCATTTATCTTTAAGCTTAATGTAGTTTTAGCCTTGACTAAATTTACATTAAGCTTAACTTACTTTCAAGGAGACCCCCATGAAACCATCCCGCTCCAACCCCGGTGCCTTCACCCTTATCGAATTGCTTGTGGTAATCGCCATCATTGGCATCTTGATCGGATTGTTATTGCCCGCAGTTCAGAAGGTCCGCGAGGCCGCAGCCCGAATGCAGAGTACGAACAACTTGAAGCAGATCGGGCTGGCCATGCACAGCCACAACGATTCGCTGGGCCATTTCCCGGCCGGGTATGTGGCGAATACCCTCGACCCGACGGCCAACCCTAGTACCCTCGATGCCCCGCCCGGATGGGGTTGGGGCGTTTATCTCCTGCCTTACCTTGAGCAGGACAACCTGAGCAAACAACTCCGGCTCGACCTGCCTGCCTGGCACCCGACCAACGCCGCGATGGTCAAGACTCTGGTAAAGGCCTTCATCAATCCGGGTGCCCCGAATCAGGGGGCGACGATGCAGGTGGAGACAGATATGGGCACTGTACTTGCCGAGTGGGGGCGGTCGCACTATGTCGTGAACAACGGTCAGGACGAGTCGTGGGCGTACGCCCGGAATGATGTGTCAAACCTGCCCGGCACCGGCCCGTTCACCCGCAACTCGAAGACGACTATCGCCGCCGTGACCGATGGCCTTAGCAGCACCGTGTTCGTCGGCGAACACACGACCGTGAGCGACAAGACATGGGTTGGGGTCCACCCGAATGCATCCTGCTGCCCTATCGACCCGAACCGGTATCCGTTCACAGAATGCGACGGGGCGGCGACGCTGGTGATGTGCCACAGTGGGCCGGCACTAGGCGAACCAGGCGTAGTCCACCCGCCTAGCTTCCCGACCTGCCATGTCTGCCAGATGTACGCCCCATGGGCAGGAGGAGGCGGGCAAGTGTTGTTCGGTGATGGTCATGTCCAGTTTATTGCCACCTCGATCAACCTGAACACCTGGGCTGCGCTGTCCAGTATGAACCTAGGGGATGTACCCGGTGCCTACTAACGCCAACGCCGAGACACCGAACCGCCGCCGCCTGTGGCAGATGATCGGGGCAACCGGAATACTCCTGATCCCGCTTCTAGTGATCTGGTGGCCTGGCTGCCGACAGTACCCGGCCGTAACCAGCAAGGAATCGTTGGGCCTGATGAAACTGCTCTACGCCGCATGCAACTCGAAAGACCCGGCCCGATTGGCAAGGGTCGAGCAGGGGATGGAGAAGACGACCCGCGAGGGCAAGCTGTCCCCGGCCGAGCAGGAGGCGTTCGCAAAAATCATCGGGATGGCGAAAGCGGGCGAGTGGGAGCGGGCCGAGAAGGCGGCGTTCAAGTTCGCCCAGGATCAGGTCGGCCAGGGGTCAGCGGAAACCCATGTGCAAGAACAACACGACAAGAAATCGCCGAAGCGGTAACAACCCCCGCCCGGTGCAGTACGAACCACGCCTCGGCCCAGACAAAATCACTCTACCGCTTCATGCTGGACCAACAACGCTTACCGCTGTAGAAAAATCGATCCGGGAACTCTTACCTCAATCCTTGAACTTTAGATTCCTTCTTTTTTCATGAGATCCGCACCCCTCAAGAGTTGCAATCCTTCGAGAAATATAAGAAGATCCTTGGTGACAATGCTTGGAACGAAATTTATCCCAACCCGCAGCCGAAATAGAGTAACCCATGAATACCCTCCTTCTTATCCTTCTCCTTTGCAATCAATCTGCAGACAGCATCTTTGAAAAAGGATCTAAACTTACCAAGCTTGGACCTCCCGATTCTGCAGGCGAAGGCCCCGCCTGGCACCCAACCCTTGGTATTCTTACCAGCGGGCACAAAGGCATACACAGGCTTGACCCCAAGGGCGTTGCCTCTATCCATGTTGAAAATGCCCAAACCAACGGCTTGCTCTTTTCTTCCAAGGGCGATCTTCTTGCATGCCAACCCGGCAAGAAACGCGTCGTCCAGTTCGACTCTTCAGGCAACGCCAAAGTGCTTGCAGACAAATTCAATGGCTTCGCCTTCAATCAACCTAACGATCTTTCCCTCGATGATGCAGGCAGGCTTTATTTTTCCGACCCACGCTATGGCCCAAAGGATGGCATGGAACAAAAAGACGAAAAGGGCAACACGATTGAAGGAGTTTATCGCATCGATCCGGATGGCAAAATCCACCGCGTAGTCGCTAGAGAAGTTGAACGTGCAAACGGTGTTCTCGTAAGCAAAGATGGTAAATGGCTTTATGTCGCAGATAACAATAACGATGTTAAGAACGGTGCGCGAAAACTTTGGCGCTTCCCCAGAACCCCTGATGGCGCAATCAACACCAAGCAACAAGAACTAATCTATGATTGGAAACAAGGCCGTGGCCCCGATGGTTTGAAGGAAGATATTGCAGGCAACCTCTATGTTGCAGGCGGTTTGAACAAGCCAAATCCACCCTTCGAACCCGATGCAGATATCAAAGGTGGCATCTATGTCATCAATCCTAATTTGGAAATGAACAAAAGATTGATTACCTTTCTTCCCATACCCACGGATGAAGTCACGAACTGCGCCTTTGGCGGTACGGATAAAAAAACTCTCTACATCACAGGCGGCGGCACCTTGTACTCAATCAAGACCATCAACCCGGGCTTCGTCCGCTTTCCCTAAACTAAACCTGATTTTTCTTTTTCTTCCCCCAACTACCAACCCTCTTCCATCTAGGAAAAGGCCCCTTCGCTAGTATTGGTGTAGTTGTTGCTGTTACTTAACTTTTGATGCTGTGAGTTTGTTTAAAGACCGAGCATTTGCGGCGGGGGTGCATCGCTGCAACAGGTGTGGTTAAGAAATTAATTCGATCGTACTAAACGAAGGCCATCATAGTTGTTTCGGATTGTGGGTGCATCGCCATCACCCCGGGTGGAAGATCGAGAAAAGGATTCGTTAACAAAGAAAGATCCGCCACGCACCACTCTGCGCTCCCCGCTGCTTACTCCTTGTGGGTCTTTATTATCTTTTGGATTGTAATCTCCAAACCAATCATTACACCACTCCCATACATTGCCATGCATATCATAAAGGCCAAAGGCATTGGGTTTATAATTTCCCACGGGCTTGATGGTTTCGCTATCGTAATTCGCATCAGCTTTTGAAATTGAATCGCCAAACGAATACGCAGTTTTTGTGCCTGCTCTACAGGCGTATTCCCACTCTGCTTCGGTGGGCAATCTATAACCACCTTTCGTTTTATCGTTCAATTTCTTAATAAAATCTTGGCAATCCGCCCAAGATACATCTGTGACGGGCAACTTTGCGCCTTTGGTTTTTGTACTAGGGTTGCTACCCATCACACTTTCCCATTGCTCCTGGGTAACTTCATACTTCGCCATGTAAAAGGGTTGCGTTATCGTAACTTCGTGATCTTTACCAGGGTCTCCCATCATAAATTTTCCTGCTGGGATTAACACCAAATCAATTTTAACTTCTTTGCCTAAGTCTTCTTTTTCTTCAACTTCTTTAGTTAAAGCTTTCGCCACTTGTTTTTGAATTTCTTTAGCTTTAGCCTCATTAAACGGCGCAACCAATAGTTTTGTTGCTGCCGGAATTATTAATTTGGGCGTTGCTGGACCAACAACAGAAACATTGGTTCGAGCCAAGCGTAAACCACTGTCAAAAGGTCGATGGCTTGGATCAACATAAATCCGATAGGAAGAACGAAAATAAGAGTCAGAATCGTTGAAAGATCCCCCTCTCAATACCCGAGTAGTACCGCTCAACGGGCCAATGGGATTTATCTCAGCATCGCTGGAATATCGCCCATACCAATCGCTGCACCACTCCCACACATTGCCATGCATATCGTATAAGCCAAAGCCATTAGGCTTATAACCTCCGACTTGTTTAATGGTAGCACCTGCTGCACCACCATAATTTGCATCACTCTTGGTAATGGTATCGCCAAACGAATACTTAGTAGTAGTTTTTGCCCTGCATGCGTATTCCCACTCTGCTTCGGTGGGCAGACGATAACCCCCGTTTGTCTTTTCGTTGAGTCGCCTAATAAATTCTTGGCAATCATTCCAAGAGACATCGGTAACTGGCAAAGTTGGGCCTTTGGTTTTAATACTGGGATTATTTCCCATCACCTTTTTCCATTGCTCTTGCGTAACTTCATGCTTACCCAGGTAAAAAGAATTGGTAATCACAACTTCATGATCCTTGCCTGGGTCTCCCATCATAAATTTTCCTGAAGGGATCAATACTAGATCCAACTCGATTTCTCTGCTCGAATCTTCGATGTCAATTTTATCTTGCCTATCCTTTGCTTCTTTCTCTTGCTGTAGTCGCAATGCTTCTAACTGCAAAGCTTTTTCTTCATCTTGCTTAAGTTCAATTTGATTGCTGGCTTCTTCGTCTACATTAGCGCTGGGCTTGATTAAAACAAAACAAACAAACGCCACGGAAATCAAAACCAAGGCAAGTGCAACAACCAGCACCTTGGGATTGTAAGGTTTTTGAAAGCCACTTTTAAAAAGCGAAGGTTTTGAAACCACTGCAGGGATTGTTGAACCCTTAACCGGTTCATTGGCGGATATGATTTTAATGTCATCGAGGCCAATCGTAACTGCTAGGCCATCACCTAATGTCTCTGCCACACCAACTCGATCAATATCTGCTGTTTTAGCGTCTTTATTTCCCAAAGATGATAACGCTGAAATCACTTGAGCCATGCTTGCGTATCGGTCTGCCGCATTCTTTGCAACCATTTTGGAAAATATGTTTTCCAACTCTAACGGGAGGCCTGGCATAGCGCTGCAAAGCGAAGGGATAGGCGATTCACGATGGGCCAACAATTTCGCAAATGCAGAATTCCCTGCATACATGAACTTCCCAGTTAACAAGTAGAAAAGGGTAGCTCCCAAGCTATAAATATCAGCCCTGGCATCAACATCTCTGGAAGAAAAGCCCTGTTCAGGCGACATGAAATCTACCGTACCCATGATCGCTGTTGCCCCAGTCAACATCGAAATATCTTCATGATTGGAATCAGTTTCAATTTTAGCCAGGCCCATGTCTACTATTTTTACATTCTTATTTGCATCAACAATAATGTTGCCAGGCTTGATATCGCGGTGAATCACCCCTTGGTCATGGGCATATTTTAAACCATTGGCTATTTGCAAAATGTAATTGATGGTATCAGGTAATCCTAGCTTTCCCTTTTTCGCTATTATCGCTGCTAGATCGTTACCCTTGATATACTCCATCACCATGAAGACTCTGCCATTGATTTGATCTGCATCAAACACGGTGATGATATTCTGATGCACAAGTTTGGCCGCAGCTTTGACTTCTCTTTCAAATCGTCGAACAACTTCTGGATCGATTTTACTTTTTGATAAGATAACTTTAATCGCAACAACTCTGCCAGTGCCTGAATGATAGGCCTTGTATACTTGGCCCATGCCGCCTGCGCCTATTTTTTCCAATATCTGATATTTACCCATTACCAGATGCTTGGTTCGGCCGCCTAATATTTGTTCCGCTTGATATTTTGTCAACAAATTTGACTTGATCATATCCCTAGCTAAAGCTTCGCCATTTGCAAAGTTGTTTTTCTTGCTTACAACTACCTTGAATTTTTCTTCAAGCAATATGCCGGAATCAGATAACTGCGACAGAAATGTTTCCAGGGCGACTGGCATTTTCTTATCTCATTAAATTTATTATTCAAACTATTCGAATGTGAATATTAACCCATATTTTATTGATTAAAATATTAAAAATTAAAAGTATATGAGCAAAAAGCAATAATATCGATGAATAATCCGTTGTTATGAGTACTTATTAATGTATTTCTTTTCTTAACCTTAATATAACCCCCCATTAAAACCATGCCCCGAAGGTTGTGGAAGGGGCGCCCTACCATCGTCGCACCTCTTATATGCGGGGCATTCTTGATGGATGATCTCTACTGGTTTTCCGCTTTTGCGAAAATGACAACAGGGCTGGATATTAAATAAAGATGTGGTTTAACAGCAATTATTTTGTTCGGACCAATCGAAGGCCGATGTAACCGTTTCGGGTGGATGGCCCCACAGCGTACCTGTTTGAAGAACGAGCATCCGATTCGGCATCATAGAAAGATCCGCCACGCACCACGCGTTTGTCACCAACTTCTACCCCCTTCGGATCTGTTGCCTTACCCTCGGGATAGGCCCCATACCAATCTTCACACCATTCCCAAATATTTCCGTGCATATCGTGTAGGCCATAAGCATTAGCTTTTTTACTGGCTACCGGTACTGCTTTCCCTAAATTTGAACCACCAAAGTTCGCATCTTTTGGTGTGATTTCATTCCCAAAAAAATAAACGGTTGTTGTTTCCCCTCTGCAGGCGTATTCCCACTCTGCTTCAGTAGGCAGTCGATAACCGCCATTGGTTTTATCGTTCAACTTCTTAATAAAATCTTGGCACATAACCCATGATACATTCGTTAATGGCAATTTTGCACCCTTGATTTCACTTGGGTTTATTCCCATCACGGCTTTCCACTGCTCTTGGGTGACTTCATACTTCCCGATGTAAAATGGTTTTGTTATTGTTACCTCATGTTGAAATTCATCATCAGCTCGATTCTTTTCAGTTTCAGGCGATCCCATCATAAACTTCCCCGCAGGGATTAGCGCCATTTCTAACTTTATCCCTTTACCAAGATCTACAATTTCTGTTTGTTTGGGTTTTACTTCCTGCGCCATCACTGACAACAACCCCATCAAACTAAACATCATAACAATGCCTGAAATTTTTTTCATTTCTCACCTAGCTGGGAACAAAGCGAATTCTTTGATTAATCAAACCATAGAAGGCCATAATACTACATCCACAACTTCCTTGTAAACTTAAATAAACGACCAATTAAATCGCCTAATCGCCCATTCATTGAAGAGGGTTGGTTATATTTTCGTGGCGGGCAGGGCTTCCCATCCATCGCAATGGATGGGCTTTTTAACACCTGTACCTTCTTTGGCCTCGTAATCCCCAAAAGCATCCTTGCAAATCCAAGGCTCTGCTTTTAAAATGACTCAATGAAACTTACGATTATACGTACCTTACTGCGATTGCTTTTATTGCAAACGACTATCTTTTGCTTGCCAATCCATTTTATAGTCTTTAATAATCGAAAGAGAATGCAATATGCGGGAAGATTCTAGAGGCCGCTTGTTTCGTAACGCTGTCGCTGCGGAATCCCCACTCCAAGTCGTTGGTACCATCACCGCATACACCGCCCGCATGGCTCAAGCTACAGGCTACCGCGCAATCTATCTTTCAGGAGGTGGTGTTGCTGCAAACTCGCTCGGCATGCCCGACCTAGGCATTAGCACTCTCGATGATGTGATCACCGATGCCCAGCGCATCACCGAAACTTGCAGCCTGCCCCTTTTGGTCGATATCGACACGGGCTGGGGTGGGGCATTTAACATCGCACGCACCATCCGGCATATGATCCGCGCCGATGTTGCTGCAGTTCATATGGAAGACCAAGTATCAAGCAAAAGGTGTGGCCATCGGCCTGGTAAAGAAATCGTATCCAAGGAAGAAATGGTGGATCGTATCAAGGCTGCGGTGGATGCACGAACCGATGATGATTTTGTGATTATGGCACGAACCGATGCCCTGGCGGTTGAAGGGCTGAATGCAGCGATCGACCGGGCCTGCGCCTATGTAGCTGCAGGGGCTGATATGATTTTCCCCGAAGCCATCACCGAGCTTTCGATGTACAAGCAATTTCGTACCGCAGTGAAGGTACCAATTCTTGCAAACCTGACCGAGTTTGGAGCCACCCCTTTCTTTACGCTTGATCAACTGCGTGAAGCTAGTGTTGATATCGCCCTTTATTGCTGTGGCGCTTATCGTGCGATGAATGCTGCTGCGCTTAACTTCTACAAGACCCTAAGAACAGAAGGCACGCAAAAAAGCGTTGTGCCCAGCATGCAGTCGCGCATGGAATTGTATGAATACCTAGGTTATCTGGGCTATGAACAAAAACTCGATGATCTTTTCGCTAAGAACAAAGAGAAACCCAAGTAACCCTATTTAAGAATAATACACACCGGATTTATCTTAATATCTATCTTTTGGAGTTATCATGTCAACTGCTGAACCTGTCGCTTTCAAACCCAAGAAATCTGTTGCGCTTTCAGGCGTCGCTGCGGGCAACACCGCATTATGCTCCGTAGGCAAGGCAGGCAACGATTTACACTACCGGGGCTACAATATTCTTGATGTCGCTAACACTTGCGAATTCGAAGAAATTGCGCATCTTCTTGTGCATGGCAAACTACCCAATCGGGCAGAACTACAAAACTACAAAACCAAGTTAAAGTCGCTGCGTGGGTTGCCCTCGGCATTAAAACAAGCGCTCGAAGCATTGCCCGCAAACGCCCACCCGATGGATGTAATGCGCACCGGGGCCTCGGTGCTGGGATGTGTACTGCCCGAAAAAAATGATCATAACCAACCAGGTGCTCGCGATATCGCAGACCGACTCATGGCTTCGTTTTCTTCCATGCTGCTTTACTGGTACCACTATTCTCATAACGGCAAACGCATCGAAGTCGAAACCGATGATGACTCCATAGGCGCGCATTTCCTGCACCTCTTGCATGGAACCAAACCCAGTGCTTCATGGATCAAAGCCATGCACACCAGCCTAATTTTATACGCAGAACATGAGTTCAACGCTTCCACCTTTACCACCAGAGTTATCGCTGGAACAGGTTCAGATATTTATTCTGCAATCACCGGGGGCATTGGCGCACTAAGAGGCCCAAAGCATGGCGGTGCCAATGAAGTCGCTTTAGAGATTCAACAGCGCTACACCAATGCGAATGAGGCAGAAGCCGACATCAAGGCTCGGGTTGCAAATAAAGAAGTAGTTATAGGGTTTGGCCATCCGGTGTACACCATTTCCGATCCACGCAATAAGGTTATTAAAGAGGTTGCACGCACTCTTTCGCAAGAGGCAGGCTCGATGCAAATGTTTGAAATCGCAGAAAGATTAGAAACTGTAATGTGGGATATCAAGAAGATGTTCCCCAACCTTGATTGGTTCTCTGCGGTTGCCTACCACATCATGGGGATACCCACTGCAATGTTTACACCATTGTTTGTGATCGCACGAACCTCGGGTTGGAGCGCCCATGTGATCGAGCAACGAATCGATAACAAGATCATCCGCCCCAGCGCAAACTATGTCGGGCCTGAAGACAAGGCTTTTGTACCAATCGAAAAAAGATAACTCAAAGTAAAGAGAAACAATATGTCTGCGCATATCTCTAACATCCGCCAGGAGTTCGACCACGAAATCATCGACATCGTTGATTATGTGATGAACTACAACATCAGTTCTGAGGTCGCCTACAACACCGCACGCAATTGCCTGATCGATACACTGGGTTGTGGTCTGGAAGCGCTGCAATACCCCGCCTGCAGAAAGTTGCTTGGGCCAATCGTGCCTGGCACCATCGTGCCTAACGGCGCAAAAGTTCCCGGTACCCAATTCCAACTCGACCCGGTGCAAGCCGCCTTTAATATCGGTGCTATGATCCGATGGCTTGACTTCAACGATACATGGCTCGCTGCGGAATGGGGCCATCCTTCCGACAACCTTGGGGGCATTCTCGCAACTGCGGATTGGCTTTCTCGTAACGCTTTGGCATTGGGCAAACCACCCATGACCATGAAGTCGGTTCTTGCCGCAATGATCAAGGCGCATGAAATCCAAGGCTGCCTGGCACTCGAAAACTCCTTCAATAAAGTCGGCCTTGATCATGTGATTTTGGTCAAGGTTGCATCCACTGCAACTGTTGCGCAATTGATGGGCCTTTCCCGTGATGAAATTTTAAACGCTGTTTCCCTCGCATGGGTTGATGGCCAATCGCTTCGCACCTATCGCCATAGCCCCAATACCGGCAGCAGAAAATCTTGGGCTGCTGGCGATGCTACTTCGCGTGCGGTAAAACTCGCACTGATCGCAAAAACAGGCGAGATGGGCTACCCCTCCGCTTTATCCGCCAAGACCTGGGGCTTTTACGATGTCAGTTTCAAAGGCCACAAGTTCAAATTCCAACGACCCTACGCTTCCTATGTCATGGAAAATGTCCTGTTCAAAATCTCGTTCCCTGCAGAATTCCATTCGCAAACCGCAGTTGAAGCCGCGATGACCCTGCATGCAAAAATGCTAAGCGCAGGCAAAACCGTTGGCGACATCAAGCGAATTTCCATCCGCACCCACGAAGCATGCATCCGTATCATCGATAAGAAAGGCCCACTAAATAACCCCGCAGATCGCGATCACTGTATTCAATACATGGTTGCAGTGCCTCTAATCTTTGGCCGTTTAACCGCTGCAGATTATGAAGACAATATCGCAACCGACCATCGCATCGATACCCTCCGAGATAAAATTCACTGCACCGAAGATCCAGCCTTTACCAAGGATTACCACGACCCCAACAAACGCTCTATCGCCAACGCACTTACCATCGAGTTCAATGATGGCAGCAAACTTGACGAAGTCATCGTTGAATACCCCATCGGCCATTCCCGCAGGCGCGCAGAGGGGATACCGCTCTTAGAGGAGAAGTTTAAAATCAACCTCGCAAGGCAGTTCCCCACAAAGCAGCAACAACAAATCCTAAAAGTTTCGCTTGATCAAAAAGAGTTAGAAACTATGCCCGTCAATGAATATGTAGATCTGTTTGTGATTTAAATGCAGCAGGGTTTTCTTTTATACACTTGCTCTTGTATGAACACATTCTCTTTTGCTTTTCTCTTTCTTTTTTACTTTCTCTTTTTCCTCCAACTCCCAACCCTCTTCTCAATGCATTCAAGCCCATCCACTGCGCTGGGTGGGTCTGCCTTTTTCTTTTTCATCGATCAAAAACAAGAACCCCATGGAACGCAGTCCATGGGCTTTTACTTTTACTTTCTTCCTCCAACTCCCAACCCTCTTTTCAATGCCTTCAAGCCCACCCACTGCGCTGGGTGGGTCTGCCTTTCTAACCTCCACCACTTTTACTTCCAATTAATTGATATGAGCTTGTTTAAAGACAGAGTAGTTGCGATGGGGAAGCCCCACTGCAACTCCTCCATTTGAACCTTTTGTTCAACCTTCCGTGGTTATTCTTGGTTTTATTTCCGTGTAATTCCGTGTTAATCCGTGGCAAATGCTTATGCCTTTGCTTGTTCCTAATTCCGTGTTTAGGGCTTGATTGTAAAGCGGGAATGTATGGGAATTGAACCCACTGGGAGCTTTGTTCAAACCCCCCGATGGTTTTGAAGACCATGGCCAACACCAGTTGTGCAAACACTCCCGAAACCAACTCGATAAGGCATTTACATGCCAGTAGGCTATTATCCATAGAAAAGCTCTACTGTCCAGTTTTGTTGCCCATAACAGGCAATAATGGCAAATAATAAGGGGGTAAACCGGAATAAGCACCTAAAAACAACAGTTTCTCACTGTGTTTTCTAAAAGGGAATTGACAAGCCCGCATTCAAGGTTCAAAATGTAAGAGCCTTCCTATTTGATTGGTTTTCCTGCCTGTGCCGGAAAGGTCCTTAATATGTTTGCTAATACCGTTAATAAAAATAGATTCGTTTGTTCCACTGCATTAATGCTACTTGTAGCAAACTGGTCTTTAGGTCAAACCCTAAGCCAAAAGATTGATGCAGAGGTCTCTAAGCCTATTGCGGATTTTGAAAAGAAAGCTGCTCCACTTTGTTCTGATTTAGAGTTCATCCGCAGGGTGACTCTTGACCTAATAGGAACAATCCCCACGGTAGAACAATCTCGAGAATTTGTAAAAAGCACCAATTTAAATAAAAGGTCGGAGTTGGTGGATGCATTATTAGCAAGCCCCGCTCATAGCTGGTATTTTGCAATGGTGTTGGATGTTACCTTGATGGAACGCAGGGCAGACAAGCATGTGCCTTCAGCTAATTGGAAACAGTATTTGCGTGAGTCATTACTTGCGAACAAACCTTACGATGTGATGGTGAAAGAGATTCTTTCTGCGGATGGAGTGGATGCGAAGATGAGGCCTGCTGCCAAGTTTTATCTTGATAGGGAAGGCGAACCGCATTTGATCACCCGGGATATAAGCAGGTTGTTCTTGGGAGTGAACTGGCAATGTGCGCAATGCCATGATCACCCGAGGGTTGAGGATTACAAGCAGGATCTGTACTACGGATTGTTTGCGTTTTTCAATCGGAGCTATGTCTTTACTGATGCCAAGACGAAGCAATCGGTGTTTGCTGAAAAAGGCGAGGGCGATGCGAGTTTTCAATCGGTGTTTGATCCAGCTAAGGTAACAAAATCAAGCGGGCCTAAGTTGTTCATGCGTGCTGCGATTGCAGAGCCCAAGATGGAGAAGGGCAAAGAATACGAAGTTGCGCCCACCAAAGAAGTGCGTGGGATACCGAAGTTTAGCAGAAGGTCGCAGTTGGCAAACGAGTTGGCACGCGGAGATTTTGAGCCCTTTGCCCGAAATGGTGCTAACCGCCTATGGGCACATATGATGGGCAGGGGGATTGTTCATCCGTTGGATTTGGGTCATGGCGACAACCCCGCATCGCACCCAGAATTATTGGATTTGCTTGCAAAAGAGTTCGTGAAGGCAAAGTTCAATCATAAAGAAATACTTGGGCAGATTGCGAAAAGCAAAGCCTATCAAAGATCGAGCCAGGTGCCCAAGGGTTTGCAAGATCCCAAGCCCGAAGAGTATCTTGTGGGGGCGATAAGGCCCCTATCGGAAGAACAATTTGCTTATGCGATTTTGCAGGCATCCGGGTTTACGGATGCAGAACGAATGATACTTGGTGCGAAGGTTGAGGAAGCTGCATTACAGGCAAAGTTGGCACCGCAGGCGACCCCAATTATTAATGCTTTGGCAACGCCCGCGGGGCAGGCTCCTGGTTACGAGGCCCGAGTGGAGCAAGCGCTTTATCTTGCAAACAATGGGCAGTTGCAAGGGTTGCTTGCACCCAGAAAGGGTTCGCTATCGTTTCGGTTATCTGAAATCAAGGATGCTAAATTGTTTGCAGAAGAGTTGTATCTTGGGGTGTTGACCAGAATGCCCACGGAAGACGAAAAGAAGGAAGTAGAAGTGTTGCTGGGCAAGAAAGATGTAGATAAAGCTGGTGTGATCAGAGACTTAGTGTGGGCATTAATGACCTCGATCGAATTTCGATTTCAGGTTTGATTGCTTGAAGAAGGAGAATGAATAATGAATTGTAATTATGCATGTAAAACGGTAGATCATGGTTTATCAAGGCGGGCCTTTTTAGGGGGCGTTGGAGGCTTGGGCCTTGGCGCTTTGGCTAATCCTTTGGCAGCGAAGGGCCTTGCGATTCAGCAGAAAAGGGTGCTGGTTGTATTTTTGGCTGGCGGAGTTAGCCAATTAGAAACTTGGGACCCGAAGCCAGGCGTTGTGACTGGCGGGCCATTTAGGGCGATACCAACATCCGTGCCCGGTATCCATATCAGCGAGCTTCTGCCTTACACTGCAAGTTGGATGCATAAGCTTGCATTGGTGCGTGGCATCAACACAAAAGAAAACGATCACGGTAAGGGTGCTTACATCATGCAGACAGGTCGCAGGCAGGAACCTGCGAACGAGTACCCGCATTTTGGTTCGGTATGTTCGAAGTTGTTGACGGAAGATAAAAACCCGCTGCCTGGTTATTTGAATATCACTCCTAATGGTTCTGGTGCGCAAAGTTCGAAGGATGCTGCGTATCTTGGGCCTAAGTTTGGTTCGGTGAGCATAAGTGATGGCAAGGCACCCGCCAATTTAGAGAAACCTGCGGGCATCAATTCCGAAGCGGAAATGCAGCGCCATCTGCTCAGGCAGAATGCCAATGAAAGATTTTACTCGCGCAGGAAATCTGCGATGACAGAAGCTTACACCCAGACCTATGATCAAGCTCGCATGTTGATGGAGAAGCGTGGGTTGTTTGATATCACTTCAGAATCTGGGAAGCTTGCGGATCGGTATGGCAAGCACGATTTCGGCAGGCATTGTTTGTTGTCGCGAAGATTGCTTGAGGGCGGTGCGACTTTTGTAAAAGTGAGCCATACTAATTACGATACGCATCATGAAAACTTTGATTTTCATATTGAGCAATTAGGCGAGTTTGATCGGACTTTTGCGACCTTGCTAGAAGATTTGGACATTCGTGGTTTGTTGGATAGCACTCTGGTTGTGGTGATGAGTGAGTTTGGCCGTACCCCTACTATTAATCGTAATTTTGGGCGTGATCACTGGGGCACTGCTTGGTCGGTTGCGATGGGTGGTTGTGGAATTCAAAAGGGAGCAGTGGTTGGTAAAACCAATGCGACTGGCACTGCAGTAGTGGATCGGGAAGTGAATGGCGGGCATTTGTTCCATACTTATTTGAAGGCCTTGGGTTTTGATTCGAAGAAGAACTTTTATGTGGACCAGAGGCCATTGCCCATGGCAGACCCGAAGGCATCGCCTATTGAGGAAATATTGCTGTGATGCAAAACGATAAAGATGCGAAGAAAGAAGCGCCTAAAACTCCTGAGGTGGTGAAACCTTCACCGCCTCCTGTTTTTCCTGGGTTAGATCCTGCCGCTGCGAGGCAAGCTAAAGAGTTCAAGCATACTTCCGCATTGCTTGCTTGCAGGTATGAACCATCGGGCAAGTTTTTGTTTACTTCTGGGCAGGATAACACTTTACAGCGCTGGGAGATAGCAACCGCAAAGAAGACCGATATGGCGGGGCATTCGAGTTGGGTTCGTGCGATGGTATTTGCTCCCAAGCAAAAGTTATTGTTCAGTGGTGGTTACGATGGGCAGATCATTTCTTGGAATTACGAATCAGCAGAGCCCATTCCGCTTAGGCAGGTTCTTGCGCATCAGGGTTGGATAAGATCTTTGAGTGTTGATCCTACCGGCCAGATGTTAGTTAGTTGCGGTAATGATGGCAGAATTGCGATTTGGTCTATTCCCGAATTGAAGCCTGTTCATTCATGGCAGGCCCATGAAAACCATGCGTACCAAGTGGCATTTCATCCCTCGGGTAAAGAGATAGTATCGGTTGATTTAAAGGGCATGGTTCGTATTTGGGATCTTACTGGAAAGAAAATCAGAGAGATCGAAGCGAAAGCGCTGCACAAGTATGATGCTGGGTTTGGTGCAGATATTGGTGGCGCTCGATCGATGGCGTTTTCAACTGATGGCACAGTATTGGCCCTTGCAGGAATCACCAATGTAACAAACGCATTTGCAGGGATTGGTAATCCGATCATTTTGCTGGTGGATTGGGCTACTGGAAAGATTACGAAGGAGCTTACCCCGAAAGAGAAGTTTCAAGGAACGATGTGGGGCGTTGCTTGGCATCCTGCAGGTTTTGTTGCGGGCACTGCGGGTGGTAATGGGGGAATGCTTTGGTTTTGGAAACCTGATCAGCCCAATGAATTTGCAGCGATCAAGCTTGCGGATAACTCTCGGGATATTTCAATCGCGCCAGATGGCAAGGCGGTAGCGATACCATCCTATGCTGGCTTTGCCCGGATTTTTGATATCACACCCAATCTTAGTCCACCTAAAGAGGTGCCAAAGGTTCCCCCAGCTAAGAAGTAAGTTTTGGGTTAAATAAAGTAAGAATGAGAAGGCACCCGGCAATGAATCAGCCGGGTGTTTTCATTTTGATCACCCATTCGAATCGTTCTTTCGTGATGGAGTTCCGCCTGACATAGCGAAGAGGGTGTCCATCTTTACTGGCAAGGGATGCGGTGGTGAAAAAAGGCTGGCCTGATTGTTGATCGGTTGCGAGGTTTTTTGCCATCGATTCCAAAAGATCAAGTACTTGATATTGTGAAGGATCTTGCAAGGGGGCAAAGTTCCCATCGATCACTAGAGAGGTTGTTTTCTGATTTCGAACCTTGATGAGTAATTGTTTTTTGAATCCGCCCGGTTCTTTGGCTTCGAGGATTTCGAGATCGTAATCTGTTGGGCCAGAGGTTTTCCAAAGAGAAATAGCTTGATCGATTTGTTGGGTAGATAGTTGGATAGAGCGATTGAACACCCAAGGTACGATGATCGCAGTGGTTCCAAGCAC
>Ga0208089_1000134_pt1 | contig 19291 bp, 19 predicted proteins | sample LakMenEpi29Jun12_FD_150744 | JGI IMG/M metagenome (GOLD analysis project Ga0208089, IMG submission 150744) | Freshwater microbial communities from Lake Mendota, WI - 29JUN2012 deep hole epilimnion (SPAdes) | ecosystem: Environmental > Aquatic > Freshwater > Lake > Epilimnion/Euphotic zone ... | reverse complement strand
GAAAACCGGCGCCCCAGCACTTTCCCACGCAGAACCTACGCTACCAGTCATCAATATTTTCGCTTGCGGATCATAAACATGAAAGTTACAAGGCGAATGCAGATAATGCGCTGGAATAATTTGCAATTCGACAGACTCTAATTTAATGGTTTCACCATTATCGGGAATGGGTACATATTCAATGGATTCACAGCCAAAATGGCGAATATAGCCTTCCCATAGGGCAGGGGCGTGTAATTTCGCATTTGACAATGCTTGATCCCATAAACCCAGTGACGAAATGACATCAGGGTCTTGATGTGAGGCAAATAAATCGGTGATTTGCTCAACGGGCGCGTGGTGAAGTACCGCTGCCATCATGGGTGCAAATAATTCTGTACCACCGGGTTCGAGCAATAAACATTTATTGGCTGTGCGAACAATGTACTGATTACTGTCGATAATATTATCGGGTTTATTTTCGTCGCGCCCAAACATTACCCATTGGTGCGCGCCTTCATAAATTTTGGTCATTTTCATGCGCTAAGGCTCCTTTATAGCCAATTAACTGTTACGGTAAATAGATAATGCAATTCGACAACGTTGTACATTGTCGTGAATCGTATGCGCCGCTTTATCCACACTTTCAGCAACGGCTTGCAGACTTTGTAAATATTCACCCGCTTGTGAGGCTTCAATCCGCGAGTTAGCGGCAATCACACGAGCTGCTCGCGCGTGGTGCATAACCGCTTCCAGCTGTCCAAGTAATTGCGTGACATCACGTTTAAACTGACGTTGGCAATCTTGCATGACATTTTTTGCGTGCGCAGTAGGCTCCACCATAGAGTCAGCGTAACGCGCTCCCGTGGCATTCGCTAATTTTGAGGCTTGCTCAAAACGGTTGTAGGCAGCAGTGCGTCTGAATTCGTCAACGGTTAAACGATAAAGTAGTAGTGCATACACGTTAATTTTGGTGACGAGCTCAATGGTTTCTTTGGCGAGTTCATTGATGAAATCGGTAATAGGCTGAAACCCTTTTGCTTTATCACCTGCACGAAATGCAATGGCTTTGGCATTAGCCGCAGCGAGTGAAATTTCTTTGGCGACAACCATGACGGCACTTAATTCCGATGTGATGGAGGCGACAGCAATAAATTGTGATTTGGTTTGACTGTTCATCATGTTTTGAGTGGCCCTGCCTGAAAAGTAATAGCAAAAAATCGGTTATAACAAGTAATACTTTTGTGTTGATTAGCGCAAACCTTTAACTAACGTCAAAATTTTAGCGGCAATATCGTCTAGTGGCAGCACGTGATCGGCGCAGCCTAATTTAAACGCCGCACCTGGCATTCCCCAGACTATGCATGTCGCTTCATTTTGTACAATCGTTTTCGCGCCTAATGCGTGCATGGCTTGCATACCTACTGCACCGTCAGCTCCCATTCCTGTAAGCAAAACGCATACCGCATTATTCCCAGCCGCTTTTGCTGCAGAGTGAAAAAGCACATCTACCGCAGGTTTATGGTGATTGATGGGATCTGTATCGTATAGTTCAATCACATAGTTATTTTTTTGTCGCACAACCGCCATGTGACGATCACCAGGTGCTAGGTAAATATTTCCCCATTCAACTAGTTGCCCATTAACGGGAATACTGGCTGTCATTTCAGTAATTAAATCAATATGCTTTACAAATGATTCACTGAACGCAGCGGGAAGATGTTGCGTAATTAATATCGGCGGGCTGTCCGCTGGCATACTTTTCATGACGACTTTAATTGCTTCGGTGCCGCCCGTTGAGGAGCCAAGTGTAATAATTTTTTTAAAATCTGTAATCGGTGTTTTTTTGACGGGCGATAGTTGCTTTACGATGGGCGCGGTTTCTGGCGTCGGACTATGCTCTATGCCTTTCACATTTGTTTTTGCAGCAATACGCACTTTTGAAATAATTTCTTTTGCGTAATCGTTGAGCGTATTTTCAGTATCCATACGCGGTTTGGCCACAAAATCGACTGCACCTAAAGCTAATGCTTCTAGTGTGGCCTCTGCGCCGCATTCCGTTAACATGGAAATCATAATGACGGGAGTAGGTCGCAAACGCATTAAATTTCGCAAAAACGTAATGCCATTCATCCGAGGCATTTCAATATCAAGCGTTAAGACATCCGGATCCAATTGCTTAATCATTTCTCGAGCAATAAGCGGATCTTCTGCAGCACCAACGACTTCAATATCGGGTGCTGTGTTGAGTATGGACGTGAGTACCTTTCTAATTAATAGAGAATCGTCAATAATCAAAACACGTATTTTTTTCATTTTTGGCTCTAAAATTCGGTTATGTACGGTTAAAATAACTCAACATCACCTTCAATAGGTAAATCTTTAATATTGGTTAAATATTGACGTTCACGCTGTGCAATTCCATCGTGATGGAGGTCTTGAATCTTTTTCATTCCCACTTTTCCCGTCTGGGGGAAGTAAATGACTTTTCGTGGGTAAATATCACCTAAATCCTTTGATAAGAGTAATAAGCCTTCTTGGTCAATATATTCCATGATAAATTCGATATTACGCTCACCCACATCACTTAATGTGGGAATGATTTTTCCACCACCAAAGACTTTGACTTCTAAATTTTTACGTTTACCGCCATTGGATAAAATCGTGTTAATTAAATGTTCCATCGCAAAGTTACCGTAACGATTTGCGTTGCCAATTAAGGCATTACTACCTTGCTGCATTTTCATTTTATTGGTATCGGGAAGCATGAAATGATTCATCCCGCCAAGGCCAATTTCTTTGTCACGCACACAGGCTGAAATACAGGAGCCAAGCACTGTTGTGATCATTTCATTTTCAGCGGTGACATAGTATTCGCCAGGTAGAATTTTTGCGGCCACAATGGCATGATCGTGATCTATATACCGAGCAACGTGTTCAAATCCGCGAATTGAGGGTTTAGTAATTTGACTTTGATCCATTCTTTTTATGTATTTTTTTGATAACAGGTGGTCGACACTAATTTGAATTCGCCGCAAATTTGGTTAAGCGATTCAGAGTGACCGATAAACAACCAAGATTTACTTGTAAGCATTTTAGCATAACGCTTTGCTAAGGCTGTTTTAGTTTCACGATCAAAATAAATAAGCACATTTCGACAAAAAATAACATCAAAAGGAATTTTCATTGCCCATTCGTTCATTAAATTGAGTTGTCTAAATTGAACAATGTCTTGCAAGGGCGCTTTCACCTTCACATGATTGGGTGAAGATTTATTTCGCATAAACCAATGTTTTAAAATTTCATTAGGTAATTCAGCTACACGGTCATGAGTATAAATGCCATCAGAAGCGGTTTGCAATACGTTAGTGTCTAAATCTGTTGCTAGAATTTTAATGTCCCAGTCGCTTGGAATTGCATCGAGCAGCGTGATAGCTATCGAATAGGGTTCTTCACCGGTAGAGCAACCCGCTGACCAAACACGAATTTGTTTTGTGTTTTTATTTCGTATGAGTAACTCAGGAACAACACTCTCGCGTAAATAGTCAAAATGATGTTGTTCTCGAAAAAAAGACGTCAGATTCGTGGTAATGGCATTGATAAATTGTGTGAATTCATCATCATGGCCAGATTGTAAATACGCACAATATTCTTTGAAATCGGCAAGTCCCAATTTACGAACGCGCTTTGAGAGTCGAGAATAAAACATATCAAAACGCTCATCGGGGGCTTGAATGCCGGAATGTTCGTTTGATATTTTTCGTAAAATATTAAAATCATCAGCCGTGAATTTAAATTCACGCTCTTTTTCGACAATTGCCATTTATTGTGAATCTCCTGTCAATTTGTCGCAGCTAAACCTCGTCAAGTTCAAGCACATTACTCAATCCCAATAATCGGGCTGATTCAAGGAACCGCGATGAAGGAGAGAGAATATGAATGGTTTTCTTCAACCGTTTTTCTTCATTTTTGAGTGATACCAAAAGTTGCAATGTGGCCGTATCAATTGTGGTAACTTCGACAGCATTAATTTCAATGATATCGTGAAAATCTAACACGCGTTTGAATTGCTGGTAAAGCTCTTCAATACCTTTAATGGTGGCATCTGAATTGAGTCTCACGATAGGATCAATGTTATTAATTTCGATTTGTGTTTCTTCTTGAATAATCATATCAATCATGTTGATATCATCGTCACTAGGCGAATCTTGCGTATCAATTGAAATATCAATCGTGTTGTCATCATTTGTTTGAATGTCGATATCAATTTGGCAGTCATCGTCACTTTCAATGATGATGTCAATTTCAACGTCTGTATCAACGTCGTCATTATCGCCGCTCATTTCAAGTGCAGATGCTTCATCAATAACATCAGGGAGTGAGTCATCAGCCGTTTCTTCTTCGGACGCTTCGATGACGTTTTCTTCTTCTTCGAATTCGGCCTCTGTTTCTATATCGTCACTTTCATTGAAATCAACTAATTCTTCTGAGTCAATAATTGGGGCATTATCAGTTTCATTCGCTGCGCTTACTTTTTCAGCGGGCGCTACTGGTTTTTCACCAATTTGCTCACCATCCATCCAAGCGAGGGGATCGTAACCAATTAAATTATCTGTTGTCATCTCTCATTACTCTATTTTCAAGAAAATCCTGTGCAAGGCTTCGAAAATCTCTTGCCGAGCGGCTTTTTGGGCTATATTCAAAAATGGTTTGTCCAAAACTTGGGCATTCTGCAAGTAACGCCGTTTCACGAATCTTCGTAGCCAGTATTTGATTTGGAAAATGATTTAACAAAATACCGAGTACTTGATCTGAAATTCGTCGTGTAGACACATAACGCGAAATGACAACCGAAATTTTATACTGTTTTTTTAGCGCACCTTCAAAGCGTTTGACCGTATTCATCAAATGCGAAAGCCCTTGCAATGCCAGAAAATCACTGGTCATCGGAATTAAAATTTCTGACGTGGCAATTAACGCATTGGCAACAAGTAAACCCGATGAGGGTGGGCAGTCAATAAAGACAAAATCTTGGTCAGCGAGTTGACCTCTGAGTGCATCGCGAAGAAGAACGCCACGCGGAGCCCCAGCACCTGCCATTTGCTCGATATCTTTGAGTTTTGAGCCAGCGGGAATGAGTTGTAAATTGTCTCGCACAGGAATGAGTTGTTCTTCAATATTTTTTTCTTTAATTAAGGCTAAATCAACGCCTGTTACATCGCGTGACGTCACGCCAAAAGAAATGCCTAAATGTCCTTGTGGATCAAAATCAACAATCGTCACTTTCTTGCCCATTTCAGCAAGCGCATGGCACAAATTGGTCGACGTGGTTGTTTTACCCACGCCCCCTTTTTGATTGATGATGGCAATGATGCGTGGCATTACTCAAAACGTCCAATATCAGAAATGGCTTCAATATCGTCCACTTCGTCAGGGTTAAGGAGTTTGTCAACATCAAGTAACATAATCATGTTTTGTTTATAAACGTGCATACCGCGCATATAGCGTGTGTCGAGTTGTGTGCCAAAATTGGGGGCTTTTTTAATTTCATCAACTTTAATATCCAGTACGTCCGATACCGCATCAGCCACAATGCCCATCACAAATGATTCATGACGACGATGTTTGATACACAGGACAATAACAACGGTTTTTTGTGTATATTCGCTGTGCTCAAGTGAAAAACGTTCGCGTAGATCCACAATAGGAATGACGGAGCCGCGTAAATTTAAAACGCCTTTGATAAAAGAGGGGGTGTTGGGAATGACGCGCACAGGTTCCCATCCTCTAATTTCTTGGACTTTTAAAATTTCTACACCGTAAACCTCATTTGCAAGTTCAAAAGTCAAAAATTGCTCAATTTGTTTACTATTTACTGCATCGACTTTCATGTGTTTTTTTCCTACGGGTTGTCTATTTTGGCTTTATCACGGATAAACTTAAAATTCTTCCCAGTCTTCAAAATTGCCGTTTGCCACGACTTTTGATTTGGCGACAGATTGCTTATTCGCCGCTGGTTTTGATGTTGCCAATGTTGCCTTTGCTGAATAAACAGCGGGCGATTTACCGTTTACTTTAAAGAAATTGAGTAAATGTGTCATTTTAGCGGATTGTTCACTCATTGCCATACTACCAGCGGCTGCTTGCTCAGCTAACGCTGCATTCTGCTGCGTAATATCGTCCATCTGAGAAACTGCTTGATTGACTTGGTTGATTCCTGCAGATTGTTCATTGCTTGCGGCGGTAATATGGCCAACAATGGTACCTACATGAATAATACTATCCACAATCTCCATCAACGCTGCACCCGTTTCATTAACAAATGCCGTACCTGAACGTACTTCTTGTACGCTATTTTGTATTAATTCATTACTTTGTTTTGCTGCAGTAGCACTGCGTTGCGCTAAATTACGTACTTCTGTTGCCACCACCGAGAACCCGCGACCTTGTTCACCTGCGCGAGCCGCCTCAACGGACGCATTGAGCGCAAGTAAATTCGTTTGGAACGCGATTTCGTCAATGACGCCAATTATTTCCGCAATTCGATTGCTACTTTCATTAATAGCCTGCATAGCGGAAATAGCCGATTTCACTACTTCACCCCCTTTTTCTGCAAGCTGCGCAGCTGATTTTACAACAACTGTCGCATTTTTGGTGTTTTCAGCATTGCTAATCACGGTACTTGAAAGCTCTTGCATACTTGCTGCTGTTTCTTCAAGGCTTGCGGCTTGCTGTTCAACGCGATTGGATAAATTGTTATTTCCACTTGCCATTTCTTGTGACGACGTATTGACAAAATCGGCAGCTTCACGGATTTGTAGAATAAATTCGCTAATTTTTAAAATAGCATCATTCATATTATCTTTGCATTGTGCATAAACACCTTGATATTCAGAGTGAATGCTGTTCGTTAAATCACCTTCTGCTAATTTGCCAATAATATGATTAATATCATTGAACACATTTTCAATCACATCGGTTAAATCATTGATGTTGACGGAAAGTGATTTCATAAACCCATTTTTATCACTTAAATCAATGCGTTTCGATAAGTCGCCTTCTTTAATTGCGCTAACCAAATGCTCAATTTCGAGTTCTACCTTAACTTCAATGGTGCGATCTAGCCATTCTGCTACATAGCCAATACGTTCACCGTCTTTTTCAAAAACAGGTTTAACGGTTAATTGCATCGTATGTCCAGCCAAATCAAATTGACTGGTTTTCGAGTGTTGTAGATTATCAAGCTCCGTTTTCTGCAACGCAGGTATGTTATGAAAAATACTGATGGGTGAACCTAATAATTTTTGAACATTGAATTCAGGAATAATCGTTTGAATATTTTGTTGAGCTCTTAAAAATAATTGCTCCGCTGCCTGATTCACAAAAATAATTTCTGAATTTGCGTTGGTAATCAAAATGCTACACTCAGCGTATTTTAAGCCTTGAATAATGCGAAGTGAATTTGAATTCTCTTGTTTACCTTGCGCAATATCATCGCCGAGTTTGACACCAGCAACGTAAATTCCACGAAATAAATCACCAAATTGATCATTTCGCGTTAAATTAAGAGGTGGGCTAAATTCATTCACACTTAATCGATAGAGTTCATGAACGGCCGAGGAGAAGAAATTGCGTGTCGTGCGAATAGCGCTAGACATTATCCAAAAAGCAAGGAGTGTTGTCAGCGCAAATGTACCAATCAATGGGTAATTTTCTGTTGTGACTAGCTCACGAAATAATAGGGCATTTGGAATGAGAAGCAATGCAGCTGCAATAGCCATTTTCTTTCCAAGTGAGATTTCGGCTAAACGTTTATGAACGGCAGCTAATCCAGTTGGATGTAGCGTAGCTTCTTTAGCATTGATTTTTCGATATAGCTGATTTGCAGCGTCAATTTCAGCGCGACTCGGTGTGAGTCGAACGGACAAATACCCTTTAACGGCATTATTTTCAAATAGGGGCATAGCATTCGCATTTACCCAATAATAATCACCGGTTTTTGTGCGGTTTTTTACCATGCCTTGCCAAGGGCGATTTTGTTTTAATGTACGCCACATGTCTTCAAAGGCAGCGGCAGGCATTTCAGGATGACGAACAATGTTGTGGCTTGATCCCACTAATTCTTCACGTGAAAAACCACTAATTTCCACAAATGCATCATTAGCAAACGTGATAATGCCTTTTAAATCTGTGCGTGTCACAAGAATGGTATTGGGTTTCATCACGACTTCATTATTCGTGATTGGCATGTTGATTTTCATTGTGACATCGTCCAGTAAAAATGTGTATATTAAAAAGTTAGTAGTCGTTTTGTTCTAATGTTTCCAATAGTAATAATTTATCTACATCCAGTAGCATTACCATGCGCTCATTTACCGACACTAAACCGTTAATGAATTCGTTGCTGACTTTTGTGCCAAAATCAGGGGCACTTTGAATATCGGTTCGTTCAATGCTAATCACATCAGAAACAGAATCAACCACAACGCCCATAATACGTGTATGACTTCCACTACCCGTCTGAAGCACTACCACCACCGTAAGAGGGGTATATTCGGGTTTACTTAAGCTAAATCGTTCGCGTAAATCAATAATGGGAACAATCGCTCCTCGCAAATTCACCACGCCTTTTTCATAAAAAGGCACGTTTGGCACGCGTGAAACAGGCTCCCAGCTGCGGATTTCTTGTACACGTAAAATATCCACACCATATTCTTCTTTACCTAAAACAAAACTCAAATACTGAATGATAGTTGATGTATCTGAACTTTTTTTTGCGCTATTTTCATCTTCAAGCGCGTCTATTTCGTTTTCGTTTTCGTTTTTTTCTGACATAACGATTGTTCTTATAAATTGAGTTTTAGGAAAATTAGCAAACCGATAACCGGACTAAACCTGGTACGTCAAGAATTAACGCCACGGACCCGTCTCCTAAAATAGTGGCCCCAGACACGCCTTCCACTCGTCGGTAATTGGCTTCGAGTGATTTAATTACCACTTGCTGTTGTCCGAGTAACTCATCGACTAAGAAACCACACAATGCGCCTTGTCCTTCAACCACGACAATCACACCTTCATTAGGCTTGGTTGCAGCGCCAGTTTTGACGTTGAATATCTCACGCATTCGAATAATGGGTAAATATTCATTTCGTAATTTAAAGGTTTCGCCTTTACCCGCGACTTTATTGAGCATTTTTTCAGTAATATTGATCGATTCAATAATCGATACTAAAGGCACAATATACGTTTCATCGCCAACTGCCACGGATTGCCCATCTAAAATCGCCAGTGTTAAAGGCAAATGAATCGCAATCGTTGAGCCTTTTCCTAATTCGGAAATAATATCGATGTTGCCACCTAGCGATTGGATGTTTCGACGCACTACGTCCATTCCAACACCACGTCCCGAAATATCACTTAATTGCTCAGCGGTAGAAAAACCAGGCATGAAAATCAATTCGAGTATCTGTTTATCGGTCATAATCGCCGATTCTTCAACTAATCCTTTCTCAATAGCTTTGGCGAGTAGTTTAGATTTGTCCATACCGCGACCATCATCGATAATCTCAATGACGATATGGCCGCCACGATGATAGGCCTTAAGCTCGATGGTGCCCGTTTCAGGCTTACCGGCGGCAATACGTTCAGCGGGCATTTCAATGCCATGATCTAAACTGTTGCGAATCAAATGCACGAGTGGATCGTTAATTAATTCAACGACCGCTTTATCCACTTCGGTATTTTCACCAACCAGTTTTAGAGTGATTTTTTTATTTAATTTTGTGCTGATATCGTGCACTAGTCGCGGAAAACGACTGAATACAAAGCTAATGGGCAGCATTCGGATATTCATGACGCTTTGTTGCAAATCACGTGTATGGCGCTCAAGTTGTGCTAAGCCGCGTTTGAGTTGCCCGACTTTATCCATAGTGAAATTTTCACCAATAAGCCCCAGCATGGATTGGGTAATAACCACTTCACCCACCATATTGATAAGGGTGTCGATTTTGTCCGTATCAACGCGAATAGAACTGGATGCTTTAGGAGCATTTTTTGCTGAATCAGATTCTGAAGGTGCTTTTTTGACAACCGTTGTAGGGGGTGTCGCTATAACAGGCGCAACCACTTCTTTTGTTTCGACGACAGCTGGTGTCGGAGCAGATACTGGCGCTGCGACTTTAGGTTTCTTTTTCTTTTTGGGTTTTGCTAAGGGAGAAAGTTCGAGTTCACAATCTTCTTCAACCCAGCTAAAAATTTCACGCACCGTACTTTCGGATGCGTCACTCACCAATACCAAATCCCAAGACATATTACATTCTTCAGGATCAAGTTCATTGAATTGAGGAACATCCTGTATGTTTACATTGGTGGTTAATTGCCCTAGTGCGCTGAGTTCGCGAAATAAGCGAACAGGATCATTGCCAGTTCTCAGTAAATTGAGATAAGGGCAGAAAGATATTTTCCAGCCTTGTTCTTCCTCAATTTCAGGTTCCTCGTCTTCTTCCTGTGATTGAATAGGTGAGGGTGCTGTGTTTATTGCAGGTGTTGCAACGACATTTGGCTGAGTATTTGCACTACTTTCGCCATTTAACTCTGTTTCTAAAGCAGATTGATGCACAGCGACACTTTCTGCGTTAACATCTTCTTCATTTTGAATGGATGTTAACATTTCACGCAAACAATCAACTGAGCCTAAAAGTACATCAACGGCTTGCTTTGTGACTTGACGGCGACCATCACGCATTTCATCTAGTAGCGTTTCCATGATGTGCGTGTATTCTGCCACGACTGTAAAACCAAACGTACCACTTCCGCCCTTAATAGAATGGGCTGCTCTAAAAATGGTATTGATAGCCTCAGGGTCAATGTCACCAATATCTAGCGACAATAACCCCGATTCCATCGCCTCTAAGCCTTCGAAACATTCTTCAAAGAAGACCTGATGAAATTGTGACATATCGATAGACATAATTTTACCTGTTGTGTGTGCCTAAATTGTACTAGTTAAGGTTGAAAATCAACCATGGCTAAAGTTGACACTGTGCTTAAGACAGTGTTGAATTAAGAACTTGTACGCTTAAGATAGGTTTATCTTAAGCGTTTTAACCTGTTTTGTTACATTCTTAATATTATTCGACTGTGCAAATAATGGAAGGGTTATACGATGATTTCTTGCAATCTTGCGCCATGTGCAGCGGCAGCAGCGTCATCAAGTGTTCCTTTATCTTGCAATGTCGTAATCATGGTACGAACATAGGCAACAGATTCAAGCATCGCTTCAATATTTGCAGTATTTGTTTCTTTGAGTTTATCAAGCATTTGACCTAATAAAACTTCCATTATTTTGGCGTAATCTGATACGGTCGTAAACTCAAACATAGCGCAATCCCCTTTAATGGTATGGGCACCGCGTTTAATTGTTGCCATTTTTTCTTCATCAAAAGCATTTAAGTCAATACTTTCTAAATCCGTTTTCATTGCGTCTAAATAGCCAAGACATTCTTCAAAGAGTTCAGCGTGAAACTGTGTCATATCAACGGACATGGTCTTTTCCTTATAGTTAAGTAAATTAAACTGCGTAGGGGATTTTGATCTTCTAATCTAACACTTTTAAGAGCGTTTTCAAAAGTTGATCGGGATTAAATGGTTTGACCATCCAACCTGTAGCCCCAGCAGCTCTACCTTCCTGCTTTTTTTCGACGCTAGATTCTGTCGTTAAAAGTAGCATTGGCACATATTTATACTGCGATAATTGCCGAAGATCACGTATTAACGTAATGCCATCTTTGTTTGGCATATTCACATCAGTTACGATGCAATCAAACGTATGTGCCATGGCTTTTTCGAGAGCCTCTACACCATCTTCAGCTTCTTGAACTTCGTAACCAGCTGTTTTTAATGTAAATGACACCATTTTTCTCATTGAAGCTGAATCATCAACCGCAAGAATGCTTACCATTATTTTCTCCTGAGTAATTAAAAATGCTGTGTAAATATTACAGTATCTTTGATTACCTTGTTAAGCATTACTGCTATTTTGTTGCGCATTGACGATAAAGACGTCTTTATGCAAATTAAATAGCAGACTATGTTTAACCAACTGATTGTTATAAATACTTAAATAAACTCATGCCTTGAACTTTAGCAAACGACTGTTGAGCCGCTTGAAGTGAAGTTTGTTGAGAATTGAGTTTAGTAATGGCATCAGCCATATCTAAATCAGCAACATTTGAAAGTGCTGTTTTAGTATTGATGATGAAGTCATCATTCGTTGCTTTTTGACGATCAAGTGCATTTTGACGTGCACCAATGCTTGCGTGTACTGTTGTCACACGTACTAACGCATCATCAATTTGTTTGAGCGTTTCTAATGTGGGCTTATCTGCTTTTAATTCAGCGGTGAATTTTTTAATAGCGTCAAAAACTGATGTGCCGTCTTGCGTTGAACCAAAAACAGCAGGGCCTGTATCGCCATCGGTAATGGTACGAGATATGCCAACTTGAATGGCACGTTGCTTAAATGATCCCGCATAAGTAAAAGAAGGGGCAGGCGTGTCAGTTTCAGGTGCGTTAGGATCAGCAACTACTTTGCTATAGGGCATTGTTGTTGATTTGGTACCTGCAAAGATATATTCACCGTTTGCGTTACGTGTGTTAGCTAAGCTTAAAAGATGGTCGCTTAACTGATCAAACTCCGAAGCTATCGCATTACGTGATATCGTTGAATTACCAGAATCACTTACCCCTTGCAAACCCAGTTCTTGCAAGCGTTGAATGGTGTCTGTCGCGTTTGTCAGAGCTGTTTCTTCAAGACCAAGACGCTGATTTGCCGCTGCGATATTTTCTTGATACTGTGTGGTCAGTGCAATCGATTCTTTAAATCCAAGCGAATATGCCGCCGCAGAAGGATTTTCAGATGGCGTTAAATATTTTTGACCCGATGAAATTTTCGCTTGCGTATTGGTTAATTGCGCTTGCTGATTGGCCATCGAGTTAATATTAAATTGTTGCGGATAGGCGGTTGAAATACGCATGTGAGTCTCCTAAATTTATCTAATTGCGCCAAGTAAGCTGTCAAAAAGTGAACGCGAAATCGCGATAACTTGTGATGATGCTTGATACGCATTTTGAAATTTAATTAAATTTGCGGCTTCTTCGTCAAGGTTAACCCCTGCAAAACTGGCTCGCGCTTCGATTGCTTGATTATTGAGTGCTTTTTGGGCAGATAAACTCACATTTGCAGCATTCGTGGATGAGCCAACTTTTGCTACGAGTGTTTGATACGTTTGTGCCAGCGTATTACCACCAAACAATATCCCTTGGTTTTCTAGAGCGGCCAGCGCAAGTGCGTTAGTGTTATCGCCTACATCGCCACTTGTGGTTGCGGCAGCAATGGCTCTAGGATCCGTAATGACCGCATTGATATTTCTTGCTGCTAAGTACGTTGGACGAATAATAAAGCTTGATGTACCAGCGGGTGGGGCAACTTGTGTAATATTAATCCCATCAACGGTAGTTGGCAGGCCACCTGTAGGTAGCATCACTTTGGTATTGTCATTTAATCTTGTGAGGGTATAAGAGCCAGCAGCATAATCTAAACGGTAATCACTGGCTTGCATTTGATTAAGTGTCGCTGAATCAAAAGTGGCTTTAATGTAACCACCCGCATTACCAATACTTGAAAATACCGGAATTTGTTCTGGCTCGAAGGTAAACATTGCTTTGCCCACAGCGCCGTTTAAGTCAACCCCTTGCGTATGAATATCATTGAATGCTTGGCCGATGCCCGCTGCAACAAGACCGAGTTGCTGTTGCGCTGGATCTAGTACTTGATCACGAAACTTAATGGATCCGGCAAGTGCACCACTTGAAAATTGGCTACTCACGTCATAACCATTCATTAAAACGGTTTTTTGCATGATGTCGGTAGTTGAATTCGTCAATTCTAATTTTGAGCGTGCATCACCAGAAATCAACGCTTGACCTTGGCCGATAAAAACATCGATTGAACCATCTGGACGAGCCAGCGTTGCAACGTCAATGTGTTCAGCTAATTGTGCTAATAGAGAATCGCGTTGATCGAGTAATTCGTTAGGTGCTTGTGTGCCACCACCACTGGTTAAAGTAGCAATTTTAACGTTCAAATCAGCAATATTTTGTGTGAAACTGTTGATTTTATCGACAGATTCCTGCATTTTTGCGTTGTTTTGTGCACGAAATGTATCTAAACGTGATGAAACAATATTGAACTGTGTAGATAATGTTTTTGCCTCACTCACCATCACTTGACGTGCAGGAAGTGAGGTAGGATCACTCGATACGCCATTGACAGAATTGAAAAATGATTTAATCGCATTAGACATGCCCGATTCTGGATTGGCTAACAGGTTATCCACTTGTGCTGTCATTGCCTGAAATGCATTTGCATCACCTAGCGAAGACGCAGACGAGCGAATATTGCTATTAATAAATTGGTCGTAATTACGTGTAATGCTTGTGACGTCAACGCCATTGCCAACAAAGTTTCCTGCACTATAGGAAGACGGGTTCGTTGATAAGTTGGTATCTTGGCGGCTGTAACCGTCTGTATTTACGTTAGCAACGTTGTTGCTTGTTGTTTGCATTGACCGTTGGAAGGCCATCAAACCTGTTAACGCTGTACCTAAAATTCCACTGGACATGGGAATAACCTATTTTAAAGTGTTTGATAATTAAGCGATGTTTACTTCACCGCTAGCGCTGGGTTTTCGGCAAATAAATTCAAAGCATTACTTTGGTATATATGCATCACTTTATCCGCGTAACTCGGATCGGTTGCGTAACCGGCTCGTTGCAATTCACGCATATACTGACCTGCATTGTTCACTTTTGTTAATGCAGTTTCGTAACGTGGATTATCTCGAATAAAGTTGACATAATCGTTAAAGCTTTCTTGGAAAGAGTTGTAGGCTCTAAAGCCTGAACTCACTCTTCTTGCAATACCTTGGTCAAATTCAAGCGTAGACACCTGAGATTGTTTTCCTCGCCATGAGCGATCGGCCTTAATGTTAAACAAGTTATAACTACTCGTTCCATCGGTATTTTTGATCACCGAGTTACCCCAGCCGCTTTCTAATGCAGCTTGTGCGAGTAGGGCGTTAGGATCAATGCCTAATGATTTTGCCGCTTGCTGCGCAAAGGGTTGAAGTTGTTTAACAAAGTCAACTGCGGAACTTATCGGCACGCCGTGTCTATTCTTAAATGCCATTTCGTCATTGCCATCAAATTCACTGTTATTAAACAAGAATCCATTGGGCATTTTCACGGACGTCACAGGGTTGTTTAAATAGGCTTCTAGGCTCTGTGGATTTGGATTTGCTGGTTTTGGTGTCAGTTGCTTGACAATTAAATCTGCGAGTCCCACGCCAGGTTTACCTGCTAAATGCACTGATAATTGTTGATCGTACATTTGGTTATAAGACTCACTTTGATCACTCTCGAATGCACCTTCGGCAAGTTTCGCTGAGCGCATGCTTTTTAAAATGTTATTTAAAAATAACGCTTCAAATTGTTTAGCAACTTGCTTTAATGCTTCAGGCGAGTGATCTTTGGATTCTTTTTTGAGCTTGGTAAATTCACTAAAGTCGTAAGCATTGGATTGCGCACTTGCGTTTAGTGTTGACGTGTTATTTAACATAGCCTTATCTCATCACTTTAAAATAATGATTTAAATAATAATTAATTCGGCGTGCAGGGCGCCAGCGGTTTTCAATGCTTCTAAAATAGCCACTAAATCGCTTGGAGCCGCGCCGACTTGATTGACTGCATTAACAAGGTCATCAAGTGATACACCGCCTTTGAAAGCAAACATACGGTTTTTCTCTTCTTTTGCACTGACGTTTGAATTGGGTGTGGCGGCGGTTTGTCCGTTCGATAGCGCGTTTGGCTGACTTACATTGATATTTTCATCAATGGTAACGACGAGACTACCATGCGACACGGCGGCAGGGGATACACGCACTTTATTACTGATAACAACGGTCCCCGTTCTTGAGTTAACAATGACGCGAGCAGGTGCTTCATCCATATCGACATTGAGATTTTCAACTACCGAAGCAAAAGAGACTTTTTGACCTAAATCGCTCGGAGAGTTAACGCGCACAGAGGTGGAATCAATGGCTCTTGCTGTGTTTGTGCCAAGTAATTTATTGATAGACTCCGCCATGCGAGTGGCCGTTGTGAAATCAGCGCGATTTAAATTAAAAACGAGTGAATCACTATCAGAAAAAGGGGTTGGTACAGTACGTTCCACTAAGGCACCATTTGATATACGCCCAGCACTTGGGTTATTGATCGTAATGTTTGATCCATCTTTTCCAGTCACCGCTAAACCACCAACGACTAAATTACCTTGTGCAATTGCATAGACTTCACCATCAGCGCCTTTCAACGGCGTCATAAGCAGTGCGCCACCGCGTAGACTTTTGGCGTCACCAATAGAGGCAACCGTGACATCAATAGCCATGCCAGGTTTGGCAAAAGCGGGCAATTCAGCTTGCACAGCAACAGTTGCAATGTTTTTTGCTTTTAATTGCAGCATGTCTTGTTGAGAGAGTGTAATGCCATATCGTTTCAACATATTGGTTATACTTTGTCTTGATGTGGGTGAACTTGTACTACTATCACCTGATTTATCAAGGCCGACAACCAAACCGAAACCGACCAATTGGTTGGTCCGAATACCTTCAATTGAAGCGATATCTTTAATACGTTCAGCTAGTACAGAGTTTGAAAAAGCCGTAAGCATTAGCATCAAAATCAAAGAGTAATTTCGCAGATTCATGTTATTGCTCATGTATTTAAAGAGGGAACCAAGGGCTATTAAATACACGTGACAGCCAGCCATGCGTATTCGCGTCATTCATTGAGCCTTCACCGGTGTACATAAAGGTCGCATCAGCAATTTTTTCTGAATCAATAATATTGGTTGGTTTAATGTCAATAGGGCGAACAATACCTGATAAACGAATAAATTCATCACCTTGATTTAATGTGACCCGTTTTTCACCCCGGATTTTTAAATTTCCATTGGGTAGCAACTCCACCACCGTCACTGAAATTAAGCCGCTCAATTGGTTGTTTTGTAAAACATCACCTTGCCCTTCAAATTCCTTTTCAGATAACATACTCGTTTTCATATCACCACCAAGCAAAAGTGCCCCTAATCCAAATAGTGTCGGCAGACTTGCTGAAATGGTGTCTTTTTTACTGTCTCTGTTTTGTGCTCTTTTAATGGAGTTAGTTCTTTCTAGTAAATTAACCGTCAAAATATCACCTACACGTCTCGCAGTATGATCTTCAAATAATCTATTGTCGTAGCCGGCCATATAAATGCCCCCAGAGCTTTGAGCAGGGGGGCGTAAATCAGCAGGCGCAACGGGTGAGAATGACGGCTCACGTTTTGGTAAAGGTGCGCTACACGCTGCTAAAAGTAGCGGCATAAGCACAATAAAACTTAGTTGACGTGTCATCATTTCAGTCACTTTTTAAAGATTTTGAGTGGCGTAAGATAGCATTTGATCCGTTGTAGAAATCGCTTTAGAGTTCATTTCATAAGCGCGTTGGGTTTCGATCATTCCCACCAATTCTTCCACTACATTAACGTTTGATGTTTCAAGTGAGTTTTGAACAATAGCCCCAAACTCTTGCTGTCCGGGTGTTCCAATCACTGGCGGGCCACTTGCACCGGATTCACGGTATAAATTTTCACCAATTGGCTCAAGACCTGCTAGATTGATGAAGTTTGCCGTTTGAATTTGTCCCACATTTGATGGTTGTGGATTGTTTGGCTGCAAAACAGAAACAGTCCCATCAGAGCCAATGGTGATGCTCAGTGCGTCTTGTGGAATTGTCATTGAGGGAGTTAGTGGCAAACCATTGGCGTTCACAATCTGTCCATTCAAATCTAATTTTAACTGCCCGTCACGGGTATAAGTAATGGACCCGTCAGGCATAGTCACTTGCAAAAAACCGCGACCATTGACGGCAATATCCATTTGATTGCCGGTTTGCTCCACGTTGCCTTGTGTGTGCAGTTTTTCAGTTGCCATGGTTTTGACACCTGTACCTAATTGCATACCTGTTGGCAGCTGACTTGTTTGTGATGTTTGCGCACCGACTTGACGCATATTTTGATACATCAAGTCTTGGAAAACAGCACGATCTTTCTTAAAGCCAGTCGTGTTAACGTTTGCCAAGTTGTTTGAAATAACTGCCATTCGGGTTTGCTGGGCATCTAAGCCTGTTTTTGCAACCCATAATGCACGTTCTGTCATGATTTTCCCCTAAAGTAATCGTTGTTGTGTGTTTAGATAAAAGCAGATTTTATGCCAATTACATTTGCAATAATTTGGCGCTAGCAGCTGCATTTTCTTTGGCGTTCTTCATGATGTTGGTTTGCATTTCAAAGTTACGTGCTAACTCAATCATATCCACCATCGCACCAACGGCGCTTACATTACTTCCTTCGATCGAACCTTGTACAACTTGAACTGACGCATTATCTGCAGGCACGCTACCATCTTTGATATAAATTAAACCGTCATTGCCTTTTTCGATATTTTTCAAATCGGGTTTCACTAATTTAATTTTATCAACGGTCACCATAGAGGCTGCATTTTCGGCACCAAAGGGAACAATACTAATACTTCCGTTACTGCCAATCGTAAGTTTCTCAGCAGGTGGGATTTTAATTGCGCCATTTTGACCCATTACGACAAGTCCAGAACTTGTTTGTAGTTGACCATCAGGTGTCATTTTTAAGTCGCCAGCGCGGGTGTAAGCTTCTTTGCCTTTACTGTCTTTCACAGCAAAAAAGCCTTGGCCGTTAATAGCGATATCGAGATCATTCCCTGTTGCTTGAATAGGGCCTGTGGTGAAATCGGTGGCGGGTTTTTCAGTTTGCGCGAAAACGCGTGTCGGATAACCGTCACCGTAAACAGGCATACTGCGGAATTGTTGCAGATCCGATTTAAACCCTGTGGTTTGAGTGTTTGCCAAATTATTGGCGTTTGCCGTTTGAGCCAGCAGCGTCTGCGTGGCTCCACTCATGGCAATATAAAGACTACGATCCATAAAATGCTCCTAATTAAACGCTGCTACTCAAAGGTGAAAAATACTAAATACGTAGAACGGTTTCAGCTAATGTTTTTTGGATGCTGATTGCTTGTGAGTTTGCTTGATATGCTTGTTGCGCGATAATCAATTTGACTAATTCTTCTGACAAGTCGACATTTGAGGTTTCAAGTGAAGATGAGCGAACCGCACCAAAACC
>Ga0208089_1000132_pt1 | contig 19589 bp, 19 predicted proteins | sample LakMenEpi29Jun12_FD_150744 | JGI IMG/M metagenome (GOLD analysis project Ga0208089, IMG submission 150744) | Freshwater microbial communities from Lake Mendota, WI - 29JUN2012 deep hole epilimnion (SPAdes) | ecosystem: Environmental > Aquatic > Freshwater > Lake > Epilimnion/Euphotic zone ... | reverse complement strand
TCGCTGGGTTTACCGCCAAGGGGTGGGGCATAATCGGGACTTTTGACGACAACACGTTTAGTTGTTGTCACACTTATATCAAAAACGGAAATTTTTAGGCATTTGCCTGTTTTAATTGCGGTTGTTCAAAGTAGCGGCGTGTTTGAGGGAAAGTATCAAAAAATTCATCACGACTTAATTCCCAACCGTTACGTAAAGCCGAATCAACAGGGAATTTTCTCGTTTTTCCAAATAGAGCAACCATACCAGTTATACCATCGTACACAACAACAACAGGACAGCCTTCAACATTCCAAAAATCGACATCCGCTGTTTCAAGTTGCCCGTCTGCAATATCGACATATTCAGGCGTAAATTTTCCATTAGCCATTGTTTGCCTCTCTATAAATCTCACGCATTTGTGTGTTAAGTAATTCAACTTCTTTTTTCTGATTAGGTGTTAATCTTACACCATCTTTTAATGCTTGGCGATTGATGACTTGCTTCTGTTCGTAAAGTGAATGCACGCGCTCTTTTGCTTCAATCATTGCTTGCGTATGAATTTGAATCTCTGCAAATATACCCCCGACTGAAATATCTAATTTTGCATCAAAATAACCATCGCTAGACTGAATAGGTTTTGCATAGCCATTTCGAGAACCTTCTTTCACAACATCAAATCTTTTTGAAAGTACATTGTACGCATCATTCACTTGCTGTGCATTATCAAAAACAAGGCTTACTCTTAATATGTCACGTAATAATGACGTGTCGCCATCTAGGTTAATAGCTAATTTTTCCCGCGCCCGTTCAACTGATTTCAACGGAGGTAAAATCGCTTTACCTTGAAGAAAATTGGCTACCTGTTCAATTTTATTATCAAAATCGGGTTTAATTTGTTTAGCAATGGTGTAGATATCATCTAAGTTCATGGTTTTTTATTCGTATCGGCTAATTTCTTCTGTTTAATAAATAAATTAGTTTAACTCTTAAAATACACATCATAACGCAGCAACTTTCCAGCAAAGCTTTCACTGGGTTTACCGCCAAGGGGTGGGGCATAATCGGGACTTTTGACGACAACACGTTTACTGGTTGCCGCGAATGCCGCTTCAAATAAGTGTTCTTTATCCAAATCTTCCCCAACGAGTTCGTGGAGAATGGTCATGGATTTTTTACTTAAGGCGGATTTTTTGCGTTTAGGCGGGAACATCGGATCTAAATAGATACAATCGGGCGCGGTGTCTAAGCTTTGCAAAACGTCAATAGCATTGCCATGAAGTAGGCGAGGGGGGGCTAATTCCAGTTTTTGCACCCACGATTCATGGGTTAAACGTGCAAACGCATCAGCGATAAGTTGAGCCATAATCGGTGAGCGTTCAATGCAGGTCATATCATAGCCCATGCGAAATAAACACAAACTGTCTTGCGCCCAACCGGTTGTGGCATCGACAACGGTTTTGGTTTTACGTCCAATTGCCTGCGCAAATGCACCTTCTTTGGGGGCGGGATAAGAGCGTTGCTCACCACTGCGCGGGGCAATATCAATACTTAAACCGCCTTTTTTGAGCAACTCACGATCCAGTAATTTTAACTCACCCTCACGCCATGTGAGAAAAAATGGGGTATCACCTAACGCAGCGGATTCAATGAGCAAAACGCCTAATGTTTGAGCAAGCTGCTCAAATTGAGCAACATCACCTTGACCTTCAAATAAAACGGCGAGCTGTGAATGCAATGCCGACACGCGTTACTCAGTAGAAACGGCTTGTTGTTGATTTTTTAACGCGGCATCAAGCGTATGCCATGCGAGCGTCGCGCATTTAACGCGGGCAGGAAATTCACGCACACCCGCTAAAACAGCAAGTTTCCCGACCGCTTCTAAATTGATGTGTTCTTCTTTGCCGGTGGTCATTTCATGGAAAACGGTAAAGAGTTCTTCCGCTTGCGCTTGTGTTTTGCCTTTGATAATTTCTGTCATCAATGACACAGACGCGGTAGAAATCGCGCAACCCGACCCTTGAAAACTCGCATCGATAATGATGTCACCGTCGAGTTTCAAAAATAAGGTTAACTTATCGCCACAGAGTGGATTGAAACCGTCAACTTGTCTATCCGCATTTTCCATGACATGAAAATTGCGTGGGTTTCGATTGTGATCGAAAATGACTTCTTGATATAACTCGCGTAAATCTTCAAACATTAGCCAAACATCTCGATTAAATTTTTAATGCCTGAAATTAACACATCAATTTCAGCCTGGGTGTTATACATGCCAAACGACGCACGTGCCGTGGCGGGGACTTGATAAAACTCCATAACCGGCATGGCGCAGTGATGTCCCGCGCGAATTGCAATGCCTAAACTGTCGAGCATGGTACCAATATCGTGTGGATGAATGCGACCTAGTGTGAAAGATAAAATCGCGCCTTTCTCTTTGGCTTCACCAATAATGTTAAGTCCGTCAATTTGCAAGGCTTGCTGAGTGGCATAGGCGAGCAGTGAGGCTTCATGATCAGCAATGGCTTGCATACCGATGGTATTTAAATAATCCACCGCAGCGCCTAAACCTATAATTTCAGCAATCGCAGGGGTACCGGCTTCAAATTTATACGGTAAACCCGCGTAGGTGCTTTTCTCAAAGCTCACGGTACGAATCATGTCACCACCACCTTGATAGGGCGGCATGGCTTCGAGGAGCGCTTGTTTGCCGTATAAAACGCCAACTCCTGATGGACCATAGAGTTTGTGACCCGAAAATACATAAAAATCACAATCGAGTTTTTGCACATCTACCGCTGTATGCGGAATAGCTTGCGCACCGTCAAGCATGACGGGAATATTTTTCGCGTGTGCTAATGCGATAATTTGCTCAACAGGGTTGAGCGTGCCGAGCGCGTTGGACATGTGAACCACGGCCACCAATTTTGTTTTGGCGCTGAGTAATTGCTCAAATTCGTCCATGAGCAATTCACCGGCCACATTCATCGGTGCGACTTTTAAAATGGCGCCCGTTTGTTCACACAGCATTTGCCATGGCACAATGTTTGAGTGATGCTCCATGGCGGTAATGAGAATTTCATCACCTGCGTGAATATTGGCTCTGCCGTAAGTTTGCGCGATTAAATTGACAGCTTCGGTTGCACCACGCACAAAAATAATTTCTTTATCACTTGCTGCATTGATAAATGTTTTGATTTTATGACGTGCGCTTTCCATTTGATCGGTTGAGCGAACACTTAACGTATGCACACCACGATGGACGTTTGCATAATCGTGGCTATACAAATTAACCATGCTGTCAATGACCGCTTGCGGCTTTTGGCAACTGGCAGCGTTATCGAAATAAACCAGCGGTTTATTGCGAATTTTTTCGTTTAAAATCGGAAAATCAGCTCGAATTTGTTCAATAGGATACGTCATGTTAACGCTCTGCTCCTTCGGGGAAACGGGCTAATAATTGGGTGAACACACAATCGTGTAAACTCGGCACCGTGATTTTATCGACCATTTCATTGGCAAACGCAAACGTCAAAATATGTTTTGCGTGATCTTCGTCAATGCCGCGTGATTGTAAATAGAAAATGGATTTTTCATCCAGTTGCCCAACCGTCACACCATGCGCACATTTCACGTCATCGGCGTAAATTTCAAGTTGCGGCTTGGTATCAATTTCAGCGTCGCTAGACAGCAATAAATTGCGATTATTCATTTGTGAATCGGTACGCTGCGCATCTTCGGCCACGACAATTCGACCTTGAAAGACACCACGAGCGCGATTATTTAAAATCCCTTTGTAGTATTCACGGCTGACGGCATCAGGTTTGGCGTGGACAATACGCGTCAGGTTATCTAAATGCTGACGATTTGCACCAAGATACAGGCCGTTTAATTCACACTGCGCCCCTGTTTCCAAGTGGCTAATCATTTCACTACGCGCCAGCACACTACCAAGTGCAAAATTGTGATGCGTAAAACGGGCATTGTCGGCTTGCTGAACGTAAGTACCACCAAAATGATAGGCTTTGTCGCTATCTTGCTGCACTTTGTAAAGCGTTAAATCCGCATTATCACGTAAGAAAATTTCTAAAACGCTACTCGTCAAATACGTTTGCGTTTCCACGCCAATGAACGTTTCAATCAGCGTTGCAGTCGCATTGTTTTGCAATATTACCACGTGGCGCGTGGCCGACATCGCTTCTTGCGTGGCAAAATGGATGATTTGTAGCGGTTTATCTAATTGACCATTTTCATTGATGCAAACAAATATGCCATCGCTAAAATGCGCGTTGGTGAAATGGGTAAAACCGTGTGGTGATTCAATCGCTTGGTTGAAAACAGGCGCGAGCACGGTTTCGTGATGTGTTGCCGCCTCGTTGATTGAACAAACGGTGATATTTTCTGGCAACGTGGATAATGACGCCTGAAAAAAACCATCGATAAAGATACCGTGATAGCAATCGTTGAGCGTAAAAGCATCTAAGCGATTTTTAGCATTATCGTCGAGTTTTTCAATTCGACTCGCTAAAGGAAACTGTTTTTTTTCAATGGCAGACACATTGGTATAACGCCAATCTTCCAACCGTTGCGAGGGAAAACTTGTTTGCTCAAATTGCGTTAAGTCAGATTGCCGAAACGTGTTGAGCCATGACATGTCTGTTTTCATGCTTGCTCCAACCAACCATAACCTTTTTCTTCAAGCTCAAGCGCGAGTTCCGCGCCGCCAGATTTGACAATTTTGCCATCCGCCAAAACATGCACAAAATCGGGTTTAATATAATCGAGTAAACGCTGATAATGCGTAACCATAATGAAAGCGCGATTTTCTGAGCGTAGCGCATTCACGCCATCCGCTACAATGCGAAGTGCATCAATATCAAGACCTGAATCGGTTTCATCTAAAATGCACAGTTGCGGCTCGAGCATCGCCATTTGCAAAATTTCATTCCGTTTTTTCTCGCCACCCGAAAACCCTTCATTCACGGCACGGTATAAGAATTTTTCATCCATATCGAGTGCTTTGGTTTTACTTTTGACGAGCGTCAAAAAGTCCATCGCATCCACTTCGCTTAAGCCTTTATGCTTGCGAATGGCGTTAAGCGCGGCTTTGAGTAAATACACATTGGTCACGCCAGCAATTTCAACAGGATATTGAAACGCTAAAAAAACACCTTCGCGCGCCCGAATTTCAGCGGGCATCTCGAGCAAGTCTTTTTCGTTATACGTGACGCTACCGCCTGTGACGTCATAACCTGATTTGCCTGATAGAACGTGTGAAAGCGTACTTTTGCCCGCGCCATTTGGCCCCATAATCGCGTGAATTTCACCCGCTTTCACATTGAGGTTTAAACCTTTGAGAATTTCTTTGGTGCCGATATTGACGGTTAAATCTTTAATTTTTAGCATGTGTATGTGTATTCCAAAATAAAACGTATTTTTTAATGATAATTGGCGAAATTAGCCAACACTACCTTCTAAACTTAGGCCAAGTAGCGCCTGTGCTTCAACGGCAAATTCCATCGGCAATTCTTTAAAGACTTGTTTGCAAAAGCCGTTCACAATCATTGATACCGCGTCTTCAGCGGATAAGCCGCGTTGCTGACAGAAAAACAATTGATCTTCGCTGATTTTAGACGTGGTGGCTTCATGTTCAATTTGCGCGGTAGGTTGTTTTACCTCAACGTACGGGAAAGTATGCGCACCGCATTTATCGCCTACGAGGAGTGAGTCGCATTGTGTGTAGTTTCGAGCATTTTCAGCGCTTTTTAAGATTTTAACGAGTCCGCGATAGGTGTTTTGCGCTCTGCCGGCTGATATGCCTTTTGAAATAATAGTGCTTGTGGTGTTTTTTCCAATATGAATCATCTTGGTGCCCGTATCAGCTTGCTGCAAATTGTTGGTCACAGCAACGGAGTAAAATTCACCCACTGAATTATCACCTGTTAACACGCAACTTGGGTATTTCCATGTAATGGCGGAACCCGTTTCCACTTGCGTCCATGATACTTTTGAGTTTTCACCGCGACAATCTGCGCGTTTAGTTACAAAATTATAAATACCGCCTTTGCCTTCTTTATCACCAGGGTACCAATTTTGCACGGTTGAATATTTAATTTGCGCATCTTTGAGTGTGACGAGTTCAACCACTGCCGCATGAAGCTGATTTTCATCACGCTGTGGCGCAGAGCAGCCTTCAAGATACGATACATAACTGCCTTCATCAGCAATAATTAATGTCCGCTCAAATTGCCCTGTGTTACTGGCGTTAATTCTAAAATACGTTGAAAGCTCCATCGGGCAGCGCACGCCTTTAGGAATATAGACAAAGGAGCCATCCGTAAACACAGCCGAATTTAATGCCGCAAAAAAGTTATCACCAACAGGCACGACAGAACTCAAATATTGCTTGATGAGTTCTGGATGTTCTCGAATAGCTTCTGAAATAGGGCAGAAAATGACGCCTACTTCGTGTAATTTACTTTTAAACGTCGTTGCTACAGACACACTGTCAAATACCGCATCAACAGCAATGCCAGCTAATTGTTCTTGCTCAGCGAGCGGAATACCCAATTTTTTATAAGCTTCCAAAATTTCGGGATCAATTTCATCTAAACTTTTTGGTCCATTGTCTTTGGATTTTGGCGCAGAGTAATAGCTGATTTCTTGATAATCAATCGGTTCAATATTGAGTTGAGCCCAATCAGGTGAGGGCATCGTTTGCCAGTGGCGAAAGGCTTTTAAACGATATTCGAGCATAAATTCGGGCTCGTTTTTCACTTTGGATAATTTCGCAATGACCTCTTCATTTAAGCCAACAGGAAATGTATCTGCTTGAATGTCAGTGATGAAGCCTTGTTTGTAATCTTGATTAAGTAAATTATTTATTTCGTCGTTATTTGCAGACATAGCAGGATTTTTCTCAGCAGTAAATTATGAGATCTATTTTAGAGTGATTTAATTTCGTAGTAAAGAAGTGGGTTTTTTTATTTATTATCAAGGTTATGATGATTCTAAAATATCAACGCGTGGAGTGACACCACAAACTAGCGTGTAGGCAATCGTATCTGCATACTGCGCAATCGTTTCAATTGGCAGGTGCTCTCCCCATAACGTGACGCTGTCGCCTGCTTGAGCGCTTGAATAGGGGCCTAAATCCACGGTAATCATATCCATTGATACACGCCCAACTAGGGGCACTAATGACCCGTTGATAAGCACTGGTGTTCCATTTTTGGCGTAACGTGGATATCCATCACCATAACCAATGGCAATCACGCCAATTTTGGTGGCATGTGAACTTCGCCATGAACCGTTATAACCTACCGTCTCACCAGCATCTACATCACGTACTGCAATTAAACGTGAATGTAAACTCATCAGCGGTTTTAGCCCTAAATCAATGCCTGATATCTCAGTAAATGGTGAAATACCGTAAAGCATAATTCCTGCTCGTACCCAATCAGTTTGCGCGGTTTTCCAAGCTAAAATACCCGCAGAGTTTGCCATACTTTTTTCACCGCTATATTCTGCGGTTAAATCATTAAATAATTTGATTTGATCAAGGGTTTTTGGATCATTTTTGTCATCAGCATTGGCGAAATGCGTCATGAAATTGATGGGTTTTTTGACTGCTGCACTGTGAGTTAATTGTTCATACACATCGGCTATTTCGGGTGGTTTAAAACCAAGTCGATTCATTCCTGTATCGATTTTTACCCATGCAGTGAGTAATTCGGGCGCAGTTTGTGAATTTAAAATGGTTAATTGATGTGCGGAGTGAATGGACGCTTCAAGTTGATAATGACATAAATCATTAAGTTCTTGAATATGCGTAAAGCCTTCTAACACCACAATACGCTGTTTAATACCCGCTTTACGCAAACGCACACCTTCTTGCACTCGCGCGACGGCAAAACCTTCAACAAATGGCTCAAGTGCGTGAGCGACGCGTTGCAGACCATGCCCATAGGCATTAGCTTTAATCACCGCCATAATTTTTGATTTTGGCGCAGCTAAACGCACTTGCGCAACATTGTGCGCAATAGCCTCTAAATGGATCACAGCGTAGGTTGTACGAATCATAGAACTAGTATGATTACTTTAATGCAGGGGTCACGTGCGGCTCAATTAACTGATACATCAACTGATGCATACGCGGACTGCCGGCAATTAAATTACCAGATGCTAAGTAATCATCTTTAAAAGAAAAATCAGTGGCAACACCGCCCGCTTCTTTGACAAGTAAAATGCCCGCAGCCATATCCCATTCTTTTAATTCAATTTCCCAAAATGCGTCAAGTCGACCTGCGGCTAAGTAAGCTAAATCAAGCGCGGCTGAACCAGCGCGACGAATGCCGGCAGAATCAATCGTAATTGCACGGAACATGTTTAAATATGCATCTAAATGTTGAGGAACTTTGAAGGGGAATCCAGTGCCAATTAACGCGCCTTTCATACTGGTTAAAGCAGTGACGCGAAGACGACGATTATTGAGCATCGCACCACCACCGCGTTTTGCGGTAAATAATTCGTCACGTTGGGGATCGTAAACCACACCGATTTCAATACGGTCTTTGTATTTGAGCGCAATAGACACAGCATATTGCGGAAAACCATGAATAAAATTGGTCGTGCCGTCGAGTGGGTCGATTATCCAAACAAAATCATTGCCGGCGTGTTCGCCACTTTCTTCAGCAAGAATGCTATGTTCTGGGTAAGCGGCTTTGATAATTGAAATGATTTCTTTCTCAGCAAGTCGGTCAATTTCAGTGGCAAAGTCATTTTTACCTTTTGAGTCAACGGCGAGATGTGAGGCTTTGTCTGCTGAGCGAAGAATGATTTCGCCTGCGCTGCGTGCTGCACGAACAGCAATATTTAGCATGGGTTGCATAGTGATTTACAATTTTTAAATGAGCGGATAAAGATCAATAGTTTAGCAAATATTTTGCTAAACTTAGCGCTTTTTTCACTTTATGGACATTTGCTTTGCTAGATAATATCAAAATTGTATTAGTTGAAACCTCGCACGCAGGAAATATTGGCGCGGTGGCGCGGGCAATGAAAAATATGATGCTTGCGAATTTGTGTTTGGTGTCGCCGAAGTTTTTCCCACATGCGGACGCCACAGCGCGGGCAGCAGGCGCAGATGATGTATTAGCGCGGGCGCAAGTGGTTCAAACACTTCAAGAAGCCATTGCCGATTGCACACTAGTCATTGGCGCAAGTGCGCGAAGTCGAACGATTAGCTGGCCAGAAGTGACGCCGCGAGAATGTGCGCAAACAGTGATGGAGCAAAATCCCGATACCAAAATTGCCATTATTTTTGGTCGTGAAAATTCAGGTTTAAAAAATGAAGAACTCGATTTGTGTCGTTTTCTGCTGCATATTCCGTGTAATCCTGATTACAGCTCACTCAATATTGCCGCCGCAGTGCAAGTGATTTCGTATGAATTATTTATCGCGTCGCAGGGCAATTTACCGCCACGCAAACCGGTCGGCGATGAAGATGAGCAAGTCTTAGCCACCGCAGAGCAAATGGAACTGTTTTACACGCATTTAGCGCAGACGCTTAGCGATATTGGTTTTGTACAAGATGAAAAATCCAAATCCATTTTGCGTCGTCTACGTCGTTTATACAATCGTGCGCAGCTTTACAGTAAAGAAGTCGATATTTTGCGTGGAATTTTGCGTTTATCACAAGGGCATAAAAGCCAGTTAAAACGCGACAATAACGAGAGTGAATGATGCAAATTCATTTAATTACCGTTGGCACAAAAATGCCGTCTTGGGTAAAGCAAGGTTATGAAGACTATGCAAAGCGTTTGCCGCGTGATTTTGAATTAGTATTAAAAGAAATTCCAGCCGGTAAACGCGGTAAAAATAGCGATGTGTCGCGAATTGTTAAAGAAGAAGGTGAGCGTATGCTTGCGGTTATTCCGAGTGGTAGTCATTTGGTCACGCTGGATTTAGGGGGTAAATTGTGGAATACACAAGAATTAGCACAGTCGCTTGAGCGTTGGCAAGTGAATACGCAACACGTTTGTTTACTCGTTGGCGGCCCCGAAGGACTTGCCGAGGAGGTCAAGCAACGGGCGCGTGAATCGTGGTGTTTGTCGAATTTAACGTTTCCGCATCCGCTTGTGCGTATTGTGGCGGCTGAGCAAATTTATCGTGCGTGGAGTATTTTGCAAAATCATCCATATCATCGATGAAAAATCAAAACAAACTTATCAAGTAATTTTTTGATGAAATATACACAGCCGATGAATTTTATCTTTGGTATCTTTAACCAGTCATTTACTCTGCTTTATGGGTACGGTTAGCCGATTTTTTAATGAATGATTTTTCATGATGCCATTTTTATCATAAGGCATATTTAATTCTAAAGTACCGCTGAAAACAGTATCAATATCACATGAAATAACTTGATTAGGCAGCATCGACAATAAATACAGCCAAGCATGAACTGACTTTATTTTTCATTTTTACTCCATTTGTCATTGACACATTCACTTGTGTTTCACTACATAGCAATCAGCTTGCACGAACTTTACATCGTCAATATTTAGATTTATTTGGCGGTTTATGTTTCTTAAAAATAGACGTTACTTTTTGACGTATTCAACTATCATGAAAAAACATTTTTTTGGCTAAATGCGATCCTGCTTGCGTGAGTGGATGAATCACAAAATCCGCACCAGATGATCCCAAAACGTCCTGTTCTTCACTGTAATAACCAATAGTTCCAATATGACCAGTAAAGCCGCGTTTTCTTAATCGCATCGTAGCAGAGTGCCGTGCTTCAAAGTTAGGCATAGTTAAAAGAATCCCTTTAACATGATCAAGACGTAAATTATTTAATAATTCAATATCTTCTGCATCGCCATAAACCACACGTCGTCCATCAGCAAGCAATTTTTCTAAAATAGTGGGATCCGCATCAAATCCCACCACCCGTTGCTCTTTTTCATGCAATGCTAAATAAGCAGAAATGCCCGTTCTCCCCATACCAAAAATAATCCACTCAGCCACGCCAATACTGTCAGGCAAACGGTCTGGATGTTTGCCTTTTCGTTCAAAATGATTTAAGAACGGCTCTAAGAATGAAAAAAGGCGATGTGAAAAGTGATTTAACGGTGCGGCAATGGCGAGAGAACCTGCTACAGCAAGGCTGATTGTTGCTTGCCATTCCGATGGTAATAAATGCGCCTCAACGACAGCATCTGTTGTGATTAAAGCGAATTCGCTATATGTCATCAACGCCAACGATGAAATAAAAGCCGTGCGAGTGCGTAGTCCAAAAAAGACAAACAGCATAAAAAATAATACGCCTTGTAGGGGCAGCATTAACAGTAGAAAAAACGCCTCTTTGACTTGTTGAAGATTAGGCAATTCCTTGAAGCCAATTTGAATAAAGAAGGCGACTAGCAATATTTCTTTCAGTCCCCATAATTTATCAGCGATATCTTCTGTTTTAGTATGAGACGCCAATGCAATTCCCATTAATAAAGCACCAATTTCTGCTGAAATGCCAACATGGGTTGCAAGCGCACTTCCCGCTAATGCGAAAAAAACACCAAGTAACAGACGTAAATCCTCACTATGAGTCAACGTTAATAAGCAGTGGGCAAATGGGCGAATAAAGGGTAAAGCAAGCAATGAAAACGCCCATAGGCTAGGCGTTTTTCCATCTGCTACGGCTAATAAGCCAATGGCAATAATATCTTGCATAATTAAAATACTTACCACGTCACGTCCATGAAGCGTTGATAATTCGTTATTGTCTTCAAGCACCTTAACAGCTAAAACAGTACTCGAAAATGCAAGACTTGCACCCAATATTGCCCCACCTGTAATATGGCCGCCTTGCAAGAGAAATAGCGCTACGGACACACCTGTAACAATAATTAAATGCAATCCACCCACACTTAACACTTCTCGCTTGATTAGCGAGCGAGGTTTTATTTTTAATCCTACGGTGAAGAGTAATAATTCAATACCAATATCTGCTAAATGGCTGAGTGCAGGTAAGGGCGCGATGTCAAATACATTTAGACCATATCCAGCCAGTAAATAACCAACTAAGGGCGGAAAAAACAAACGAGTTGCAAGTAAACCAATGAAATAGGCACATCCTAAAAAAATAACTTCGTTTATCATTGTCTTTCATTTACCCTAACTTACTAATATGTTTATTGAACTTAATTCAATATGTTCGTTGCTACTATTTATCATACAGAAACAAATGTAATTCATTTAAAAATTAGTAATGTTGAAATTTTTAACTGTGATGTTTTGATTTTTAAAATGACAACTGCTTTGATCGTTTTGTTTTTTTGGTTGAATTTAGATTTAATACGGAAATGGGTCGGATTAGTTTTAAGTAATCCGACCTTTTTATAGATTTACAATTCGCGTGTTGAACTGAATGTAATATCAGGATAACGCTCTTGTGCAAGTTGTAAATTTACGCGACTATTCGCAACGTAAACTAAATAACCGCCGCCATCTTCAGCTAAATTATCAAACGCTTTACGCTTAAATTCTTCGAGTTTTGCAGGATTATCCGAGCTTACCCAGCGTACCGTTGAAATAGCGACCGCATCATAAACACATTCGACGTTATATTCACTTTTCAATCGAAACGCGGTCACGTCAAATTGCAATACCCCTACCGCACCTAAAATTAGGTCATTATTTTTTAATGGACGAAATAGCTGCGTTGCGCCTTCTTCGGTTAATTGAATTAAGCCTTTTTGCAATGCTTTGGCGCGAAGCGGGTCTTTTAATACCACGCGACGGAATAATTCTGGTGCGAAATAGGGAATACCACCATATTTGAGCGTTTCACCTTGCGTGAACGTATCGCCCACTTGAATGGTGCCGTGATTGTGCATGCCGATGATATCGCCCGCGTAGGCCTCCTCAACGGCGTTTCTTGTGGCAGCTTGAAACGTAATCGCATTAGCAATTTGAATACTTTTACCTAAACGAACGTGGTGAACTTTCATGCCTTTATCAAATTTGCCCGAGCAAACGCGCAAAAACGCCACGCGGTCACGATGCGAGGGATCCATGTTGGCCTGAACTTTAAAGACAAAACCAGTGAACTTTTCTTCACTGGGCAAGACTTCACGTTGCACGGCTTCACGCGGCAAAGGTGAGGGCGCATATTCGGCAAAGGCGTCGAGTAATTCTAAAATACCAAAGTTATTCACCGCAGAGCCAAAGAACACGGGTGTCAATTTACCTGCTAAATAGGCTTCTAAATTAAATTCATGGCTAGCGCCTTTGACGAGTTCAATTTCATCGCGCAATTCTTGCGCTTGATCGCCGAGAAGCTCATCTAATTTCGAATTTTCAAGGCCCTTAATGACTTCAGCTTCTGCAATTTTTCCGCCATGTTGAGCGCTAAATAAATGCACTTCGTCTTTATAGAGATGGTAAACCCCTTTAAAACGTTTTCCCATGCCAATGGGCCAGGTCATGGGGGCGCAGGCAATTTTTAATACATTTTCAACTTCATCTAGTAACTCAATGGGTTCGCGGCCTTCACGGTCGAGTTTGTTGATAAACGTTAAAATCGGCGTGGTGCGTAGGCGACAGACTTCCATTAAGTTAATCGTGCGTTCTTCAACGCCTTTAGCGACGTCAATAATCATTAACGCAGAATCCACCGCTGTTAAGGTGCGATAAGTATCTTCAGAGAAGTCTTCGTGTCCAGGCGTGTCGAGCAGGTTAATAACACACTCTTTATGCTCAAATTGCATCACAGAGGTGGTGACAGAAATACCGCGCTCTTTTTCCATTTCCATCCAGTCTGAGGTGGCATGTCGAGCCGCCTTGCGGCCTTTGACTGAACCCGCTAACTGAATTGCACCACCGAAAAGTAACAATTTTTCGGTAACGGTGGTTTTTCCCGCATCGGGATGAGAAATAATCGCAAAGGTGCGACGGCGTTGTAATTCACTGAGATGTGGTGACATTTCAAAACTCTGTAATAGAAAATAGGAATGAAAAAAGTGTTGAGTATGGCAATTTTTAACGTAAAAATCAGCTTTTTGCGCATAATTTTTCAAACACGATTCATTTTTTATGAATTTTTCTGTCATCAAACAGTCACAAATTGATTGTTACAATGTCATATTATTTCCATGGAAATGTCTTTCAAGTTTTTGCTATCATTAAAAAAATGATATTGGGCTGTTTTTATGGACTGACGTTTCGAACTTTTTAATTTCTTTATCCTGATTTGGGGTGATGTTAGCACTATGCCTAATTTTATTATACTCGTTGTAGAAGACGAAGACGCCATTCGTGAAATGTTACTGGTTGTGCTTGAACAGGCTGGTTTTACTGTTCATGCTGCTGCCAACACGACAGATGCGCAACGGTTTTTAGATAATACCCTTCCCGATTTAATCCTACTTGATTGGATGCTTCCAAACGTAAGTGGCGTAGAATGGGCGAGACGTTTGCGTAAAGAACCTACATATCAAGAATTGCCAATAATTTTATTAACAGCGCGTGGTGAAGAAGAAGATAAAATTCGTGGCTTTGGTTGTGGCGTGGATGATTACATGACTAAGCCATTTTCCCCGCGTGAGTTAGTGGCAAGATTGCGTGCTGTGCTTCGCCGTAGCAGTAAACATCAGTGGTCACCTCAAATAATTGTTGGGGATTTGGTTTTAGATACAGAGCAGCATCGACTTATGATTGGTGAAATGCTTGTTGATGTGAGCCCGACTGAATTTCGTTTAATGCAGTTTTTTATGACGCACCCTGATAAAGTATTTAATCGTACCCAGTTACTTGATCAAGTTTGGGGGCGGAGTGTTTACATTGAAGAGCGCACGGTGGATGTCCATATTCGCCGGTTGCGAAAAATATTAGAAACTTATGGACGTGAAGACTTAGTGCAGACGGTACGCGGCTTTGGCTACCGTTTTTCCATGAATCAGTGATGAGAAAATGAATGGCAATTTGGCAACGTGAAATACTCACTTTTACACTTCTTTTCTTTGCGGTGTGTATTATTGGGTTATTTACAAAATTATTTTTGCCGTTGCTCTTTGGGTTACTTGTTTTTACGTTGTATCGACACCTGTATGAAATCAATCGCTTAGAAAAATGGCTGCGTACGGGAGCTCAAGGTAATTATCCCAAAAGTAACGGTGTATGGGAGGAAGTTTATTATCATGTTTACCGCATAAAAAAAAATAATAAACGTCGCAAAAAGAAATTGGGCAAAATGATTGATCAGTTTCGGCAATCGACTGAAGCGCTGCCTGATGCCGCAGTTGTTATTAATGATACGGATGAAATAGAGTGGGCAAATAAAGCGGCTCGTGAAATTTTAGGGTTGCGTCCAGCCGATAAAGGGCAGCGTGTTCAAAACTTAATTCGTTTTCCTGAGTTTATTCATTATTTAAAATCTAAACAATATGATGAACCCGTCATATTGTCTTCTCCCCTCAATGATAAAATGACACTAGCTGTGCGCATTATTAACTATGGCGCAGGTTTGCGTTTGCTTTTAGCGCAAGATGTAACACTGCTAAAGCAAATGGAGCGAATGCGTAAAGATTTTGTTGCAAATGTGTCGCATGAACTGCGTACACCACTCACAGTGATGCGTGGCTATCTTGAAACGTTGCAAGACATGAATGAAGAAATGTCACCTTTATTCACGCATTCTATCAATAATATGCTTGGACAAACTGACAGAATGCAACATTTGGTCGATGATTTGTTGCTGTTAGCTCGCCTGGAAACGAAAAGTAAAAAACATGAGATTGTGGATATTCCTGCGTTACTCATGCAAATATGCAACGAAAATGAAGCCTCTTTTAATGCTGGGCGAATTGAATTAATTCTCGATTCTCAAGCTATGTTACTTTGTGAAGAACACGAATTACACAGTGCGTTTGCAAATTTACTTAGCAATGCGCTTAAATATTCTTTTGAGGATACGCAAGTGAAAATACGCTGGCATCAAACAGATAATGCCATATTGTTGGATGTTATTGATGAGGGTGAGGGGATTGCAAGTGGCGATATTTCTCGGGTCACCGAGCGATTTTATCGCGTTGAAGCTAAGCGAGTGCATAAAATAAATGGAACGGGTTTGGGTTTAGCGATTGTGAAACATGTTTTAATGCGGCATGATGGACAGCTCGTCATTCGAAGTGAATTAGGAAAAGGCAGTTGTTTTCAGTGTGTGTTTCCACTCAAACGATTAGCCACAAAAAAATAACGTTCGCACGAAGAGAGCTGTTTAATACGATTTATTTGAGGAGGATATGATGAAAGATAAACTAAAAAAATTATTTAACTACTTTTTAATTGGCATTTTTGCGGTCATCCCGATTGCAGTCATTATTAAAATTCTATTTTTCGTGAAAGACTTGCTCGCAGACATGGTGCGATTTGTTTACGGTTACGCCGATAGTACGCTTTATACCGTACTATTTTTAGGACTCAGTTGCGTAGTTCTAATCTCAATTGGTTATAAGCTGGTTGAAGAGGGGCGTTTTTGGGTGATTGCTGCCATTGATTTTATTATGGACAGAATCCCCTTTTTAAGTACGATTTACCGCGTACTTAAAAAAGTGATTAGTATGTTTTCGTCACAAAATCAAACCGTTGCCAAAGAAGTTGTGTACGTGGAATATCCAAAGGAAGGTATTTGGGTGCCCGCTTATGTGACTAATCGTGCAGCGGATAAATATGTTTTGTTTATTCCAACTTCACCTAATCCAACATCGGGTTTTACTGTCATTGTTAGTAAAGATAAAGTGCTTGAATCAGCAATGAATATCGAAGAAGCAACCAGTTTTATTGTCAGTGTTGGCGTGGATTACGACAAAGTGTCGGAACTGTCGAAATTACCTTAATAGGTAATTAAAAGTTCCATAAAAAAAGGCGCAACATCTGTTGCGCCTTTTTTGTGCGAGTTTAATTATTTAATTAAACTTAATAAAACACCAGCAGCCACTGCTGAGCCAATAACACCGGCAACATTGGGTCCCATTGCATGCATCAATAAGAAATTATGTGGATTGCTTTCAAGGCCAATTTTATTAGCTACTCGCGCCGCCATAGGAACAGCCGATACACCCGCTGCGCCAATTAATGGGTTGATTGGTGTATCACTAAAGCGATTCATTATTTTTGCCATAATGACCCCTGATGCGGTGCCAATGGCAAAAGCCACCGCGCCAAGCGCTAAAATTCCAAGGGTTTTAACTTGCAAAAAAGCTTCTGCACTCAACTTTGAGCCGACTGCTAAACCTAAAAAGATGGTGACAATGTTAATTAATTCGTTCTGCGCAGTTTGACTTAAACGATCAACAACGCCACAAGAATTCATTAAATTACCTAAAGCAAACATACCTACCAAAGGCGTTGAAGAAGGGAGGAGTAAAATAGATAATAATAATAAAACTAAAGGGAAAAGAATCTTTTCCGTTTTACTTACGTGACGCAATTGTTGCATTTCAATTTTACGTTCTGCTTCGGTGGTCAGTGCGCGCATAATGGGTGGCTGAATTAATGGCACAAGCGCCATATAGGAATAGGCAGCAACAGCAATTGCACCCAGTAAATCGGGAGCAAGTTTAGATGCGACATAAATTGCAGTTGGTCCATCTGCGCCGCCAATAATGCCAATGGCAGCCGCATCCCTTAACGTGAATTCCAAGCCGGGCACGGCGTTTAAGGCGAGTGCGCCAAGCAGTGAGGCAAAAATCCCAAACTGTGCAGCAGCCCCTAAAAGCAAGGTTTTGGGATTGGCAAGCATGGGTCCAAAGTCAGTCATCGCGCCCACCCCCATAAAGATAAGCAAGGGGAAAATGCCAAGTTTAATGCCGTAATATAGAAAATAAAGTAATCCCCCTTCCTGTGAAATGCCTGCAACTGGAATATTACTGAGAATTGCACCAAAACCAATGGGCAATAATAGTAAGGGTTCAAAGCCTTTTTTTATGGCTAAAAATAACAACAAGAAACCCACGAGCATCATAAAAGCTTGCCCTGCGGTGAAATTATAAATACCGGTGCTTTGCCATAATGAAATTAAATTTTCCATAACTAACCTTTATAACGTAATTAATACACTGCCACCACTGACAGCATTCCCTTCTTTTACATGAACGGCACTGACAACTCCTGAAAACTTAGAGCGAATTTCAGTTTCCATTTTCATGGCTTCCATCAAAATAACGATCTCTCCTTCCTGTACTTCGCTTCCCGCGGTAACTAATACTTTTAAGATAGTACCCGCCATAGGTGAATCAATGGTGGCACCACTGCCTGCAACTACCGCTAACGGCGAAGTATGGACACTGCTTGCAACGGGTTGAATGGATAGCGCACTACCACCAGGGCCAACTGCAACATTGAAGTTTTTGCCGTCAACATTGACCGTATAAGTTTCAATGGCGCTTTCTTTTTTTGGCGCATTTTGAGCGGCAAAGTTTTCTGCATCGGGTTTTGGTTCAAACGCGCTTGGGTTAGTGCGGTTTGCTAAGAATTTCCAGCCTACTTGTGCGAATAATCCGTTAATTAATGCGTCTTCTTCAATATTGCCAGTGAGTTTTACGTTTTCAGCTTTTGCTTTATCTTGAACGTCTGCAATAAGTTTATCCATTTCAGCGTCAATTAAATCAGCAGGGCGGCATGTAATGGCTTGCGCACCGTTTAAGACTTTTGCTTGAAGCTCTGCATTCACTGGCGCAGGTGTCACGCCGTATTCGCCTTTTAAAATCGCAGCGGTTTCTTTTGCGATCGATTTATAGCGCTCACCGTTCATCACGTTCATGACCGCCTGTGTACCGACAATTTGAGATGTCGGTGTTACAAGAGGAATAAAGCCTAAATCTTCACGCACACGTGGAATTTCTTTTAAAACGTCATCAAATTTGTCAGATGCGCCTTGTTCTTTGAGCTGGCTTTCCATGTTCGTCAGCATACCGCCGGGAACTTGTGAAATTAAGATTCGACCATCTACACCTTTCAAGCCGCCTTCAAATTGCGCATATTTTTTGCGCATATCACGGAAATAATGGGCAATATCTTCGAGTTTTACTAGGTCTAAACCTGTATCGCGTTTTTCGCCTTCTAAACTCGCTACTATAGACTCAGTGGGACTGTGCCCATAGGTCATGCTCAAGGATGAAATGGCGGTATCTACGTTATCAACGCCTGCTTCAATGGCTTTGATGAGCGTTGCAACACTTAATCCTGTTGTTGCGTGGCAATGAAGATGAATGGGGATTTTGGTGCTTTTTTTAAGTTTAGACACTAACTCAAATGCTTCATAAGGCTTGAGCAGTCCTGCCATATCTTTAATGCAGATTGAATCGGCTCCCATGTCTTCAATGGTTTTACCTAAATCTATCCATGATTTAATGTTATGCACGGGACTTGTTGTATACGACATAGTGCCTTGAGCATGTTTTCCAGTATGTTTGACTGCAGTGACTGCGCGTTCAATATTGCGCATATCATTCATTGCGTCAAAAATTCGAAATACATCAATGCCATTGATCGCGCATCGTTCGATGAACTTATCTACAACATCGTCAGCATAATGGCGGTAGCCTAATAAA
>Ga0208089_1000130_pt1 | contig 19809 bp, 18 predicted proteins | sample LakMenEpi29Jun12_FD_150744 | JGI IMG/M metagenome (GOLD analysis project Ga0208089, IMG submission 150744) | Freshwater microbial communities from Lake Mendota, WI - 29JUN2012 deep hole epilimnion (SPAdes) | ecosystem: Environmental > Aquatic > Freshwater > Lake > Epilimnion/Euphotic zone ... | reverse complement strand
GCCAGCGGCTTAAATGCGGCTACCAAGCATTGGAGGCCGACTTTCTAAGTCACGCTCAGCAACACCGCTTATTTAAGCAACATTGCCAGCTCATAGATGGCTTACTCAAAGAAATATGGCAACAAACAGTCACAAGCGACTCATGCTGCCTCATCGCCGTTGGCGGCTATGGTCGCGCTGAGCTCTACCCGCATTCCGATATAGACTTACTCATCTTGGTACCTGAATCGGCGATTAACGATAAGCAGATTAACCACCAACTTGAAACATTAATTGGCTGGCTTTGGGACATAGGGCTGAGCGTCGGCCACAGCGTGCGCAGCTTAAACGAATGCATGACTGAGGCATCAAAAGACATCACGGTGCAAACCAATTTGATGGAATACCGCTATTTAGACGGCAGTTTTAGTCTATACCATGACTTTGTAGCAGAAACCGAAAAAGCCTTTGATAAACCGGAAGCCGTGGCAAGATTTTTTCATGCCAAGTTGCAAGAACAACAACAACGGCACGCTAAATTTAATGACACGGCCTACAACTTAGAGCCCAACATTAAAGAAAGTCCGGGCGGACTGCGCGACTTACACATGATACTTTGGCTAATGCGCAGCCTAAATAGACAAGGTGGCAAAGCCTTAACAGCGAGCAATATTTGGTCATTGTTAGCCAGTCAACACATCCTTTCGGCAACGGAAGCTCGGCAAATACAGAAGCATCAAAAACACCTGCAGCTACTGCGCATACGTTTGCATTTCCTCAGCAAGCGCCGCGAAGACAGGTTGTTATTTGATTTTCAGAATGAACTGGCTGACAACTTAGGCTACCTTAACACCGCTAGCAAACGCGCCAGCGAGCAACTCATGCAAGCTTATTACCGCAGCGTTAAGTTCATACGGGTAATGAATGAAATATTGTTGAAAACGCTGCAGCAAAGCTTGTCCCCAAACCCCATAGCCATTACCCCTATTAATGCTCGATTTGAAGCGCATGCTGGCTTGTTGGCGGCAAAAAATGCCGGCCTCTTGCAGCAGCAGCCTAGCGCCATACTAGAGGCCTTTTTGTTGCTGCAGCAGCATCAAACCTTAAGCGGCATGAGCGCCAATCTGCTGCGTAACTTGATGCGCATCAAAAAATTAGTCAATCGCGATTTTAGGCAGTCAGCGCAAAACAAGCGCTTATTCATGCAAATCTTATCGCAAGATCACGGGGTCAATCATGCGCTGCGCGCCATGAACCAATACGGCATATTGGGCTGCTACATTCCAGCTTTTGGCAAGATAGTCGGGCAGATGCAGCACGATTTATTTCACGTTTACACGGTAGACGAACACATCCTCAACGTTTTGGCTAATTTAAGACGTTTTGCTAAAGTCGAACTGAAACACGAATTTCCACTTTGTAGCCAACTTTTCAGCCAATTTGATGGCCCGCATTTATTGTATTTAGCCGCTTTGTTCCATGACATCGCCAAGGGACGCGGAGGCGATCACTCCACCTTAGGCACAGTTGATGCAAGGCGCTTTTGCAAACTGCACGGCTTGAGCAAGGACGACGCAGAATTTGTGGCGTGGCTGGTATCAGCCCACCTCAACATGTCTTCAACCGCACAAAAATCCGACCTTTCCGATCCCTTGGTGATCGAATCGTTTGCGCAATTTGTACAAAACGAGCGACGCTTGACGGCGCTGTATCTGCTTACAGTAGCAGACATACGGGGCACCAGCCCTATGGTCTGGAACGCATGGAAAGCCAGGCTCTTGGAAAGCTTATTTCAAGCCACCAAGCATGCGCTCGGCAACCAATTGCGCTACAGCCAAGATGCCATAGCCACACGCAAACAAGAAGCCTCATTAAAATTGCACAAATTTGGCTTAAGCAGTCATTCCTACGAACATTTGTGGCAAGCATTTGGCCCCAATTACCTAATACGCTACGACAGCGATGAGATAGCCTGGCATAGTCGACTGTTAACGCCGCATTTAAATACTGAGCTACCTATCGTTAGAGCCCGCTTAAGCCCCAGCGGCGATGGTATACAAGTGATGATATACAGCAAAGATCAAAACGATTTGTTTGCAAGGATATGTAACTTTTTTGACAGCATGGCCTACAGCATAGTGGAGGCAAAGATTTATACTACCGACCATGCTTACGCGCTAGATAGCTTTATTGTGCTCGATCAATCCGGCAAATCGGTCAGCTATAGCGGACTATTAAAATTCATTGAATTGGAATTAAGTAAAAAGCTAGACGCCTCGCTTTTATTGAGCCCGCCGCTAAAAGGCCGCATCAGCCGTCAAGTCAAATACATGCCCATAGCAACGCAAGTCGTGATTAGCGAACAAACCGACACCCACCACCACAAAATGGAAATTGTAGCCAACGATAGGCCCGGCTTGCTGGCGAGCTTGGCGCATCAACTGCTGGCCGAAGAAATTGAACTGCACAATGCCAAAATCAATACCCTGGGTAACCGTGCTGAAGACATCTTTTTAATTTCCGCCAGAAAAGGCAAGAAGTTAAATCCGGGTAAGCTTGAGGCCTTACGTAGCGCTTTAATCAATGAGATCTAAACGGAATGCGCCTTAACAATAGGCAATAAAAAAGCCTTGAATCATCAAGGCTTTTTTATTTACTCAGTTTGATTAACTGTGTTTGTAATGTTTTTTCAATTGTTTCACAACTTCCCAGTTGGATTTCAATCCTTTTGGAAACACAACGAAATCGCCTGCTTTGATAACGACTTTTTCGCCACCTTGAGGCGTGACGTGAATTTCACCTTCAAGCACGTAAGCACTTTCTGTCATACCAAAATCCAATGGGAATTTTGATGGGGCACAATCCCAGATAGACCAACTTGAAACGCCTAGCGCCTTTAATTTCTCTTCTGATGGGTTATGTTCTACGGTAATTTGACTCATGATTTATTCCTAGCACAATGTGTATTAAGTAAACAAAGACGCCAATAAAAGCGACTAAAAAAATAATTTAAAACGGCGCACATCATATCACCAAAAGAAAATTAATGGGAAAATCTTGCTCCGAATGGCCAGCTTACGCACTAAGCAAAATGGCTTGATGGCTGGTCAAGCATTGCTAGCGTAGTATTTTATTTAAGGTTATGATTCAACTAACAGCAACCTTACTGGAGCATTAAAATTAATTCCTTACGATTATTTCTTGTTTTCATCCTTGCCTTATTCCTAAGCGCATGCGCGGCCAATGGCGGCATGATCAATAGCAAATCAGAAAACGTAAGCAAGCTCAATGCCAGCATGCTAGGCGACATGCCCCTCCCTAAAGATGCGCGCATAGTGAATGAAAATTCCTTAGTGTTAGGCGAAGGCGAGTCATGGGTGGGCCGTTTGGAAATCCTTTGCCCCTACTCTACTAGTGATGCTGTGGCTTTCTTTATCGATCAATACCCGCAGGCAGGCTGGACCTTACTCTCGGCGTCCAAATCTAAAAACAGCATATTGGTCTTCACCAATGCGAAAAAATCAGCCACTTTAGAAATTACTGAGGGCTCGGCGCTTAGCATGGCCTCCAAAATTACCATTACCGTTTCCCCAATTAATACAGCCCCATCGGTGCAAAAGAAAAAGCCTTAAAAATTGAGCTTGGCTAGTTACATGGATAATTGCATTGCAACTAGAGTCTAGGAAGGAACCGCAGAAACAAAAAAGCCGCTGATTAGCGGCTTTTTTATTGTTCGGGTGGCGGAAGAGGTGAGATTCGAACTCACGGTGGGCTCGCACCCACGACAGTTTTCAAGACTGTAGCATTAAACCGCTCTGCCACTCTTCCTCACAATCGCATTAACAACTGGCGATTTTTAAGAAACAGGATTATAGCAAAGATTTAGTCGTCTTGAACATCCTGATTCGGGAAAAAAACGTTGGTGTAGCCGAAATCTTTTAAATTAGGAATGCGCATGGGATACAACACGCCGTCCAAATGATCGCATTCGTGTTGCACCACGCGCGCATGAAAGCCGCTGACCAGCCTATCAATAGGCTGGCCGTATTGATCAAAGCCCGTGTAATGAAGACGTGTATGGCGCGGCACGATACCCCGCATGCCGGGTACCGACAAGCACCCTTCCCAACCGTCTTCAAGCTCATCACCCATAGGCGTCAGCGTCGGGTTAATTAACACGGTGTAAGGCACGGCATCGGCATCCGGGTAACGGGGGTTGTTAGGACTGGCGCCGTCAAGAGCAGTTAGTTTTTGCCCAAAAATAACCACCCGCAAACTCACGCCAATTTGCGGTGCCGCAATGCCGGCTCCGTTCATGTCTAGCATGGTGTCTTCTAAATCAGCAATCAGTGCGTGCAATTCTGGGCTATCGAACTGTTGCACGGGCTTGGCCACCTGCAGCAGCAGAGGGTGACCCATGCGTATGACTTCTCTGATCGCCATTTGTTAAGCCTGCTTAACCAATTGCACGATCAGATTGCGTACGCGCTGCATGGTCAAGTTTAGATTATCCACGACCTCCTCGTATTGTATGCTGTGCAAGCTATTGCCTCGACCGGCAGCATGGTTAGCGATCGGGCATATCACGGCGTAGCTTATGCCCAACTCCCTAGCCAGCGCGGCTTCTGGCATGCCCGTCATGCCCACCATGGTGGCACCATCACGCTCTAGACGGTCAATCTCAGCAGCCGTCTCTAATCGTGGCCCTTGTGTAGCGGCATACACGCCATGATCAATCAAAGGCTCGCCAATGGCGTTAGCGGCTTGCTGCCATTTGTCGCGTAATTTTGCACAATACGGTTCGGTAAAGTCTATGTGTTTGACCGGCAAATCCACGCCGTCAAAAAAGGTGGCATTTCTACCGTGCGTGTAATCAATAATTTGATGGGGCATGGCTATGCTGCCAGGCGACAAGTCTGCATGGATGCCACCGACAGTAGCGACTGCCGCTATTTCCGTGACGCCTTGCAGATGCAAGGCCGAGATATTCGCACGATAATTCACTTTATGCGGGGCAATGGTGTGCCCACTGCCATGCCGCGCTAAAAACACCACTTCGCGTCCGGCAATCTTGCCAAACACCAAAGGTTGCGATGGCTCGCCATAGGGTGTGCGCACGATCAAACGCCTGGTGATTTCCAAGTTGTCCAGCTGGGTTAAGCCGGTTCCACCGATGATAGCTAACATAGGGTTACTTCCAGTATTAATGCAGGCCCAGAATTAAACCAGGCATTACACAGTGATTTATTGATTCTAACAAAGCTTAGGCCATTTATTGCATAGTTTATTGCACGAAATGTCGGCTTTTTACTGGCTACTTTGCTAAATTTAGCAAAAAGAGCTAGTCAAATTGTGGCATACTCACGCCATGATGACGCCGCCACACACCCCTGCAGACGCTCATGCCATTGCGGCTGATAGCCTACGTTTGGCGCAGCAGCATTATGAAAATTTTCCGGTTGCATCCTTTGTTCTCCCTGCCCGTTTGCGCGAACCGATTGCCTTAATCTACCGCTTTGCTAGGCAAGCTGATGATTTCGCAGACGAGGGTGAGCTTAGTGTAAGTCAGCGCGTCGCATTACTGGATGATTATCGCCATGAACTGGATTTATTGGCGGCTTACATCAAGCCTAATAGCGATTTTTTTCTAAGCTTAGGCGCCATGATAAAAAGCCGCCATCTACCCTACCAACCGTTTTACGATTTGCTCGATGCATTTAAACAAGACGTGAACAAAACCCGTTATGCCAATTACGCTGAAATTAGCCATTATTGTGAGCGTTCAGCTAACCCTATAGGCCGTTTGCTGCTCTCGCTATACGGCGCAGCAAATCATGAGAACACCGCTTATGCAGACAAAATCTGCACGGCGCTGCAATTGATCAACTTTCTACAAGACATAGCCATAGACCTGAAAAAAAATGCCGGCAAACAACGTATTTATCTATGCCAAGATGAAATGCTGGCTTATGGCATTAGCGAACAGACACTGCAGGAGTTTGCCTCTGGTGTAAAATCCACCGACGCCAATTGGCAAGCTTTTATGCATTTCAATTTAAACCGAGCCGAGTCTTTGCTCGCTGCTGGCAAACCGCTGGGGCGCAAATTAACCGGTCGTATAGGCTTAGAGATGCGCATGATTATTGCCGGCGGAGAACGCATAGCGGCTAAAATTAGGCATCATCAAGGTGATGTGTTTAATCATAGGCCTAGGCTGCAAGCTTTAGATTGGTTGCGCATTGTATTTTCCGCCTTGTTTAAGCAATAGGAAACCCATGACGCCAGAACAATATTGCCAAGAAAAAACCGCCAAAAGCGGTTCCAGCTTTTATTACAGCTTTCGATTTTTATCCAAATCAAGGCGGCTCGCCATCACCGCTTTGTATGCCTTTTGCCGCGAGGTAGATGACATTGCGGATGAGTGCATGGACTTATCGGTAGCCCAAACCAAACTCAATTGGTGGCGTAGCGAAATCGACCGCCTCTATCAAAACCAGCCGCAGCATCCGGTAGCGAAGGCCTTGCTGCCCGCCATCCACACCTACCAATTAGACGCCGAGCATTTCATGGAAATCATAGACGGCATGGAGATGGATTTAAACTTCAACCGCTACCAAGATTTCAAGCAATTGCAGCTTTATTGTTACCGCGTGGCCAGTGTGGTTGGTTTGTTGTCCGCACAGATATTTGGTTTTAACAATCGAAAAACCCTCAAATTTGCGCACGACTTAGGCATGGCATTTCAACTAACCAACATCATCAGGGACGTCGGCGAGGATGCCAGACGCAATCGCATCTACCTGCCCTTAGACGAACTGGCCAAATTTGGCGTCAGCGAGGACGACCTTTTAGCAAGCAGGGAATCCATTGCCGTGAAGCGTTTATTGGATTTTCAAATTGAGCGAGCGGAAAGCTATTACGACAAAGCCCTTAGCGCACTGCCGGCTGAAGACCATAAAAACCAGCGCGTGAGCTTGATGATGGCCTCGATTTACCGCACCTTGCTCCGCGAGATCGGCGCCAGTGGGGCCGAAAAAGTATTAAATGCACGCATCTCCTTAGGCGCCTTAAGAAAAATGTTGCTGGCGCTTCAGGTTTGGCTTAAGTACCGTTAAAGCCTAGCCCTATGCCTAAAACGCGGATAGCTATCATAGGCGGCGGTTGTGCCGGCTTAAGTGCGGCGATAGCACTGGCTAAGCAAGGATGGTCGGTTAGTCTGTATGAAGCCGGCAGTGAGTTGGGTGGGCGTGCCCGCAGTATAGCCTTGACAAATGCGTCCGGCAGCACTTACCTAGACAACGGCCAGCACATCTTGATCGGCGCCTACAAATCCACGCTGCAGTTATTAAACACTGTAGGCCTTAGCGAAAAACAAGCTTTTTTAAGGTTGCCATTTTCCGTACGCATGCAAGGTCCAGGCCATCGCCTACTTAGTCTAAATACCGCGTCTTACTTACCCGCCCAACTAGCCATGCCGCTAGGATTGCTCGCATGCCAAGGCTTGAGTTTCCGTGAACGCATGGCCGGTATAGGCATGATGGTGCGCATGGCTTTCAAGGGCTACCGACTAGACCACGACTTGCCCCTAGCGTCTTTCTTGCAAGGACAAAACCAAAGCGCCGAAGCGATCCAACTGTTATGGGAGCCGATTAGCCTGGCAGCTCTGAATACGCCTATTCAGGCAGCCAGTACGCAGGTATTTTTAAACGTGCTCAAAGATACCATGGCCAGTTCCGCTTGGTTTAGCCTGAAAAAAAACAGCGATTTCTTATTAGCGAAGCAAGACTTATCCAAATTAATAGGTGACCCGGCCAGCGCATACTTAAGGCAACAGGGCGTTCGCATTAAGCTGAAACAGCGCATCACTGGCATTAGCAAAAGCGATTTAGGCTACCGACTGAACGGCGCAGAAGAGACGGCTGTATATAGCCACGTGGTGTTGGCCACGGCACCGCATAACGCAAGCCAATTGATGGTTGGCCTGAGTGAATTGCATGCAGAGCGCATGGCCTTAGCCTCGTTTGACTATCAACCTATAGTCACGTTATACCTGCAATACCCGACTCACACAAAATTAAGGCTGCCCATGACAGGCTTGACCAATGGCGCAGGGCAATGGGTGTTCGATAGGGGACAACTGTGCCAGCAACATGGCTTGCTCGCCGTGGTGATCAGTGGAGCGGGCTCGCACCAAACCTTGTCGCAAGCGCAATTGGCCGAGGTGGTGACGGCCCAGCTTAAGCAAGCCTTCCCCGAGCTTAGCAAGCCGCTATGGCATAAGGTGATTACAGAAAAACGCGCCACTTATGCCTGTAAGCCCGATTTAACTCGGCCGCTGCAGCAAACGGCGCTGCCTAACTTCTACCTTGCTGGGGATTACTGTTATGCGGACTACCCGGCTACCATAGAAGGAGCGGTGCGCAGCGGTTTAATTTGTGCTGAGCTGATTCAGGCTAGCCACGAAGTCGGCTAGCGATTATAGCTAACGCAATTGCTGCAAAGCCTGGTCTAAGCGTTCGACGGCGATCACTTCTAAACCAGCAATCTTAGCCTTAGGCGCGTTGGATTTCGGCACTATGGCTTTACTAAAACCCAATTTAGCCGCTTCTTTTAAGCGCATTTGCCCGCCTTGAACGGGGCGTACTTCCCCTGCTAAACCAACTTCACCAAAAACTATAAGTTTATTGTCTAATGGCTTGTTTTTTAATGAAGAAACAATGGATAAAATGACCGCTAAATCGACTGCAGGTTCAGCTATTTTCACGCCCCCCACTGCGTTAATGAACACATCTTGATCAAAACACGGAATGCCGGCGTGCCTATGCAGCACGGCCAGTAACATGGCCAAACGATTTTGCTCTAAACCCACGCACAAACGCTTAGGGCTAGGCGCATGACTTTCATCGACCAAGGCTTGAATTTCAATCAACAAAGGCCGCGTGCCTTCCATGGTAACGGTGATGCAACTGCCGGCCACTTGGCTGTCATGATGGGATAAGAATAAAGCCGAGGGGTTAGCTACTTCACGCAAGCCTTTTTCCGTCATGGCGAACACGCCCAACTCGTTCACCGCACCAAAGCGATTTTTGAATGCGCGTATGAGTCGGAAGCTGGAATTTTGATCGCCTTCAAAATACAAGACGGTATCAACAATGTGCTCTAGAACACGCGGCCCAGCTAAGGTACCGTCTTTGGTGACATGCCCGACCAGTATCACGGTAATACCTAATTGCTTAGCCAATCGCGTGAGCTGAGCTGAACACTCGCGAACCTGCGCGACTGACCCGGGCGCTGACGTCAAGGCCTCGGAATAAACGGTTTGGATGGAGTCAATGACAGCAATATTCGGCTTGTGGGTTTGCAGCGTAGCTAAAATCTTCTCTAGATTGATTTCGGCCAGTAATTCCACCTCGCTGGCATCCAGTCCAAGGCGCTTGGCGCGCATGGCGATTTGTTGAGGGGATTCTTCACCACTGACGTAGATGGCTTGGGCGGATCGGCCTAAGTGGCATAACACCTGCAATAGCAAGGTGGATTTACCTATACCCGGGTCGCCGCCGATTAACACCACCCCACCCTCGACCAAACCGCCTCCTAGCACGCGATCAAATTCGCTGATGCCGGTGGCTTGCCGTGCAATATCGGCCGCTTGAATGCTGCTTATTTTTTGCAGGCTAGCACTTTGCGTCAAGCCATCGAATTTATTGGCGTAGCGATTGGTGCTGACGGTTTCTTCTAAGGTCTCAACCAAAGTATTCCAGGCAAGGCAGCCTGGGCATTGGCCTTGCCATTTCGGTTCGCTAGCGCCGCATTCGGTGCAGGTGTATAGGGTTTTTGCTTTTGCCATGACCAGCTTAGGGTACGGACTAGTAGCTGTCGGCCATGTGGCCACTGCCCGCGTAATTTTCAAAACGGGTGTGCTGGCCTATGAATGTCAGTCGAACGCGGCCTATCGGGCCGTTACGCTGCTTGGCTATGATGATTTCCGCCGTGCCCTTGTCCACGCTATCCGGGTTATACACTTCATCGCGGTAGATAAACAATATCACGTCGGCATCCTGCTCGATCGCCCCGGACTCGCGCAAATCGCTCATTACCGGGCGCTTGTCTGGGCGCTGCTCCACACTGCGATTGAGCTGCGACAACGCCACTACCGGGCAGTCCAGCTCTTTAGCCAAGGCCTTGAGTGAACGGGATATTTCCGAAATTTCCGTGGCACGATTTTCACCCTGACGCCCTGCTGGGGCCGCCATCAACTGCAAGTAATCGACCACGATTAAACCGAGTTTACCCGTTTGCCTGTGCAAGCGTCTGGCCCTGGCGCGCACATCAAAACTGCTTAAGCCTGCACCCTCATCAATAAAGATAGGCGCCTCATTGAGTCGACCCAGGGCCGTGGTGAGTTTTTCCCAATCTTCGTCTTCTAATTTACCCGTACGCATACGGTGTTGATCCAAACGACCGACCGACCCTATCATACGCATGGCCAATTGCGTGGAGGCCATTTCCATAGAGAACACGGCAACCGGCAGACCGGTGTCCAAGGCCACATTCTCGGCCATATTAAGGGAAAAAGCCGTTTTACCCATGGAGGGGCGGCCGGCAACGATAATTAAATCGCCACCCTGCATGCCCGATGTCATGGAATCCAAATCGGTAAAGCCAGTAGGCACGCCGGTGACATCAGATGGGTTATCCCGTGAAAAAAGTTGATCGATGCGATCGGCCACTTGCGGCAACAAGACCTTGATGTCAACAAAGCCTTGCGTGCTCTTTTTACCGCCTTCGGCAATTTGAAAAATCTTAGCTTCGGCTTCGTCTAGCAGCTGCTGCGCATCACGCCCATTAGGCGCGTAGGCGCTCTCGGCGATACCGGAACCCACCACCACCAACTGGCGCATCACGGCTCGCTCGTGGACAATTTCGGCGTAACGTCGGATGTTGGCTGCAGTAGGCGTGCTTTGCGCTAAGGCGCCCAAATAGGCGATACCGCCTACCCCGGATAATTCCGCCGTGCTTTCTAATGATTCGGCTACCGTGACTATATCGGCTGGCCGGTTGTGTTCTATGAGTTTGGCAATGTGTTGGAAAATGGCTTTATGATCGTGCCGATAAAAATCCTGAGGGCTTAAAATGTCGGCCACTTTATCCAGCGCTTCGTTTTCCAAGAGCAGGCCGCCAAGCACCGATTGCTCAGCATCCACTGAATGGGGAGGGATTTTTAATGCGTCTAATTGTTCATCGGCCATGCTGCCAATTATACTGAATAACCACTAAGATTACCCAACAAAAAAGGCTACCGAAGTAGCCTTTTTTGATTTGCAGCACTAGCTTAAATCCAAGGTTTTTGGACTTAGGCTTCGGCCACCACAGTGACAGTAATGCCCACGACTACATCGTGATGCAAGGCCACAGTAACAGCATGATCACCTATGGTTTTTAACGGACCATCAGGCATACGCACCAAAGCTTTAGTCACTTCAAAACCTTGGGCTACCAATGATTCGGCAATGTCACCGTTAGTAACTGAACCGAATAAACGGCCATCCACACCGGCTTTTTGCGCGATGCTTACCACGAAATTAGCCAATTTTTCACCGCGTGCTTGCGCCGCAGCCAAAATGGCAGCTTGTTGTTTTTCTAATTCCACACGGCGCGCGGCTATTTCAGCTTTATTGGCTTCGGTTGCACGCTTGGCTTTACCTTGAGGAATTAAAAAGTTACGGCCGTAGCCATCTTTTACTTTAACGATGTCACCTAAATTACCTAGGTTACCCACTTTTTCTAATAAAATAACTTGCATGGTAGCCTCCGATTATTGGTGTTTGTCTGTGTATGGAAGCAAAGCTAAAAAACGTGCAAGCTTAACTGCAGTCGTTAATTGGCGTTGATAACGGGCTTTAGTGCCTGTCATACGAGCTGGAATGATCTTTGCATTTTCTGAAATAAAATCTTTAAGCAAATCCACATCTTTGTAATCCACTTGCTTGATGCCTTCTGCTGAAAAACGGCAGTAACGGCGGCGTTTGTACATTTCTCTTGCCATCTTGAACTCCTAAATATTTTCTATATGGTTAATGTGCATCACCAATTGCGTGCTTTTAAGGCTGCGTCTGGCTAAAAATCCAGTGACGCGTATGCGTGAGCCTATTGTTAGGCCTTGCAATGCCAAGTCACCTAAGGTAACCGCATTGACTTCGCACTCCACCTTACGCTTCATGCCCGCCTCTGTTTGCTCGGATGCATGTCGCAATACAACACTTAACAACGGTATGCCTGCTGGCGTGTAGCGAAGCGGCTCTGCATGCACAACTTCAGCTTGCAACACCAGTTTATTCAAAGCTTATGCTGCCACCTCTGTAGCGTCAGCGGCTACTGGTGCACCATCACGGCTCAACACGGATTTTGATTTTTCTTCTTTCATCATCGGTGAAGGGGCAGTCACGGCTGTTTTTGTTGCCATCATTAAATGACGTAACACGGCATCGTTAAATTTGAAGCCATGCTCTAATTCAGCAAGCACTTCAAGGTTGCACTCGATGTTCATTAACACATAGTGTGCTTTGTGGATTTTTTGGATAGGGTAAGCAAGTTGACGGCGACCCCAGTCTTCTAGACGATGCACTGCACCGCCGCTAGCAGTGATTAGCGTACGGTAACGCTCTATCATCGCTGGCACTTGTTCGCTTTGGTCCGGATGGACGATAAACACTAGTTCATAATGTCTCATTAGTACTCCTTTTGGATATAAGCCACCTGCAAAGCGCTTCATCATGGATGAAACGCAAACCATTCGTGCAGTGTGACAAGGTTAATTTACTGCTTGCTTGAATAAGATTACCAAGCAAGCGCGCGATTATAGACAAAAGCTACGCACTAATCAAACACTATTCATGCCTCGGGCAGTTAAAGTGTAGTTTTAGACCAAGTCCGGCATTTCTGCGCCAAAGAATTTAGTGCGCAGCGTTTTAAGTTGATCTCGGTAGTCGGCGGCTTTTTCAAACTCCAAGTTTTTCGCGCTGTCGTGCATGGCTTTTTCCAAACGTTTCAGCTCTTTAGCCATTTGTTTCTCAGTAAGCGATTCGTAATTGGCTTGTTCTTGCAGCACTTTGCGCTCACGCAAAGCTTCGTCTTTGTCGTAAACACCGTCTATGATGTCTTTTATACGTTTGCTTATGCCTTTAGGCACGATGCCATTGGCAGCATTAAAGGCCAATTGCACGCCCCGCCTGCGCTCCATTTCATCCATGGCTGCCTTCATGCTGCGGGTGATGTGGTTAGCGTAAAAAATAACCAAGCCATTCAAATTACGCGCGGCCCGGCCGGATGTTTGTATAAGCGAACGTTCGGAGCGCAAGAAGCCCTCTTTATCGGCATCCAGCACGGCTACTAGCGACACTTCGGGTATGTCCAAGCCTTCACGCAACAAATTGATGCCGACTAAGACATCGAATTCGCCCAAGCGTAAATCGCGTATGATTTCGACGCGTTCCACCGTGTCAATGTCACTGTGCAAATAACGCACCTTAATGCCGTGTTCACTTAAGTAATCGGTTAAATCTTCTGCCATACGTTTGGTCAACGTGGTGGCCAAGACACGCTCACCGACCGCCACGCGCAATTTAATCTCGCCAAGCAAATCGTCCACTTGAGTATCAGCCGGCTTAACGATGACCGGCGGATCAACCAAGCCCGTGGGTCTGGCTATCATTTCCACAACTTGCTGTTGGTGCTGTGCCTCGTATTCCGATGGCGTGGCAGAAACGAACACGCATTGACGCATGATTTGCTCGAACTCATCAAACTTCAAGGGACGATTATCCAGAGCCGAAGGCAAGCGCCAACCGTAATCGACTAAATTCTCCTTACGCGACTTATCGCCCTTGTACATTGCACCAACTTGCGGCACCGTAACATGGCTTTCATCGATAATCATCAAGGCATTGGCTGGCAAATAGTCTATCAGGGTAGGCGGCGGATCGCCGGGGTTGCGACCAGACAAATGCCGCGAGTAGTTTTCTATGCCTTTACAAAAGCCAATCTCGTTGAGCATTTCCAGATCAAATCGCGTGCGCTGCTCGATGCGCGCAGCCTCAACCAATTTACCGGTTTTAATGTAGAAATCCACCCTATCTTTAAGCTCATGCTTAATCTTTTCCATAGCCCTCACCGTGGTCTCACGTGGCGTCACGTAATGGCTGGATGGGTAAACCGTGTAGCGGGGAATTTTATTAAACACTTGGCCGGTCAAAGGGTCGAATAAGGTAATCGATTCAACCTCGTCGTCGAACAAGGAAATGCGCACCGCGGTTTCATTGTTCTCTGCAGGAAACACATCGATCACGTCGCCGCGCACACGGAATGTGCCTCGGCCAAAATCAAATTCGTTTCTATCGTATTGCATGCCCACCAAACGCGAGATCATGTCGCGCTGCGCGATTTTTTCACCTTGCTGCACGTGCAAGACCATGCCATGGTAATCAACCGGATCGCCTATGCCGTAAATAGCTGAAACGGTGGCCACGATAATACTGTCTTCTCGCTCTAACAAGGCCTTAGTAGCGGAGAGGCGCATCTGTTCTATGTGTTCATTAATGCTGGAATCTTTTTCTATGAACAAATCGCGGGAGGGCACGTAAGCTTCAGGCTGGTAATAATCGTAATACGAAACGAAATACTCTACAGAATTGTTAGGAAAAAACTCCCTGAACTCACTATACAACTGCGCTGCCAAGGTTTTATTGGGCGCCATGACGATGGCTGGCCTCCCCGTTCGGGCGATCACATTAGCCATGGTGTAGGTTTTACCTGAACCGGTCACGCCCAATAAAGTTTGAAACTTCAAGCCATCGTTCACCCCTTGCGTTAACTTTTCTATGGCTTGCGGTTGATCGCCGGCCGGCTCAAACGGCTGATACAATTGATACAAACTGTTGGGAAAGGTTTGAAACACAGCGTTCTTCAAGGATTTTAATCAAGCGATTTTAACAGCAAAATTAACATTGATCGCCAACAATTAATTTCAGAACTTTGCATTATTATGACAGTCTGTCAGCATGTTGTTTTTATAAATCTTAAATTTGCACTGGAAGCCTCATGCGTCAATACGCTCTAATTCTATCGCTGTTGTTTGCCATTCAACCGGCTCATGCAATTGATCAAGAAAAAATACTCGCCGCCACCCAAGCCGTGGTGATGATACGCGGCTACAACGATAACGGCGGGCTGGCTTATGGCTCGGGCGTGGTCGTGGCCAACAACAAAGTGTTGACCAATTGCCATATTTTTCGCAGCACAAAACAACCGTGGATAGCCAGAGGCGAGGACACCTACAACATCACTTCAGTGCAAGCGGACCGCTGGCATGATTTGTGTTTAATTGGCACCAGCAACATGCCGTTTAAAGCCGCCGTCATAGTAAAAAATCAAACCTTAAATCGCGGTAAAGAAGTCTTGTCCATAGGCCACTCTAACGGCGTACCCAACCCACTAACGTCTATGGGCGTGATTAAATCCACCTATAACTTCGAAGGTTCCCACGTGATTCGAAGCACGGCTCAATTTCGCATGGGTGCGAGCGGCAGCGGTATTTTTGACTTAGAAGGCAATTTACTGGGTATCAACACCTTCAAAACGCCAGGTCGCCAAGCTTACTTTTATTCCCTGCCCATAGAATGGTTGGTGAACTTAGAAAAGCTTCCGGTAGAAACGGTATTCCCAGTCGTCGGTAAAGCCTTCTGGGAAGAAGAGGATAGTAATAAGCCTTACTTCATGCAAATTGCCATACCTGAAATTAATCAAGATTGGCCTCGCTTAGAACAAATCTCGCAAAAATGGATAGACGCCGATTCCAAAAATTCCGACGCATGGTACGAGTTAGGTAACGCGCAGGAAAACCTTAATAAAATAGATGATGCAGAAAAATCGTACAAACAATCCGCATTATTAGACAGTGGCAACACGGCCTCCTTATTTAGGTTAGGTGTCATTGCTAAAGCCAAGGGCGACACGCAGGCCATGCACAACATCAATATAGCCATCGCCAAAATAGATCCTAGTTTGGCCGATGAATACAGTGCTAGCCTAGGCTGCAATAAAGAATGTTAAGCTAAAATAGTTAGGTAAAAAGGGCTGCAGGCATGCAGCCCTTTTTTACGCCCACTGTTTCGACCTTATTCCTAATCATGCCATTTATGGTTAAAATAACGTCTATTCAATCCACAGCACAAATTGTTTTAAGGACGCCCATTTTGTCATCATCCGCAGCGAATCCAGCCTCGATCTTATCCAAACGCGTTCTATCCATCAAAGAATCCCCCACCCTTGCCATCACGGCAAAAGCCGGAAAGTACAAAGCCGAAGGCAGACCTATCATCGGCCTAGCCGCCGGCGAGCCCGATTTTGATACTCCACAGCACATCAAGGATGCGGCTAAGTTAGCCATAGACAATGGTTTCACAAAATACACCCCAGTAGCCGGCATTCCTGGCTTGAAAAAAGCCATTGTTAATAAATTTAAAAACGAAAATGGTTTTGATTACGCACTAAACGAAGTGATCGTTGGCGTAGGCGGCAAACAGACCATATTTAATTTATGCTTAGCCGTGCTCAACAAGGGCGACGAAGTCATCATACCGGCGCCATATTGGGTATCCTACGCCGACATTGCACTGGTAGCAGAAGCCACACCGGTCATTATCGAATGCGGCATCGAGCAAGGCTTCAAACTTTTGCCTGCGCAGCTAGAGGCAGCGATTACAGCCAAAACTAAAATCTTCATGATCAACTCGCCATCCAACCCAACTGGCGCTGTGTATAGCCTGGATGAGCTAAAAGCTTTGGGCGAAGTTTTGTTAAAACACCCACACGTCTTGGTGGCCACCGACGACATGTACGAACACGTGAATTTAACCGGTAATACTTTCTACAACATACTGAATGCCACGCCTGCACTTAAGGATCGCTGCATAGTGTTAAATGGCGTATCCAAAGCCTATTCCATGACCGGTTGGCGTATAGGGTATGCGGCAGGCCCCGCCTACATTATTAAGGCTATGGAAATCTTGCAATCGCAATCCACCAGCAACGCCACCTCGATCTCGCAAGTGGCCGCCCAAGCTGCGCTAGAAGGACCACAATCGTGCATTACGCCTATGGTCACGGCATTTAAAGAACGTCACCAATACGTGGTGAAGCGTTTTAATCAGATGCCTGGGTTAAGCTGTCTAATGGCAGGCGGTGCCTTTTATGCCTTCCCAGATGCCCGTGCCGCCATCAACACGCTATTCAAGCAAGGCAAAATCAGCGCGCCTAGCGACATGGCCTTTGCAGAATACTTGCTGGAAAAGTTTGATGTGGCGGTTGTACCTGGTTCAGCATTCGGTGCAGAAGGTTACTTTCGAATCTCCTTTGCTACCTCCATGGAAAACCTGCAAAACGCGCTAGACCGCATAGAAAAAGCCTTAGCATAAAATTAATTTTTCAATTTAAGCGTTTTAGTTATTGACCAAAAGATGCTTAAACCTTAATATCACGCCTTCACCGATTCCTCGATAGCTCAGTCGGTAGAGCAACGGACTGTTAATCCGTGTGTCCCTGGTTCGAGCCCAGGTCGAGGAGCCAAAATACTAAAAGCCCTGCAGCGATGCGGGGCTTTTGCTTTCCTGCTGGCTTATTCAAATCATCCAATTACGAAGCATAATCTTTAGGCATACAGTGCGACAAAGGCTTCAATTTCCTTATCTAGCTCAGCGTAGGCTGTAAGACCGGTTATCCAACGTTTTGGAATTGCATCGAAGCCTAAGCTCGCGCCTAATATTGATCCTAACACCGCCCCTCTGTGGCAATTATCGCCACCGACTTTGGTATTGGCTAGCAATGCACTCTCAAAATCATCATGATAACGAGCCGCAAAGTAAAGCACTGCAGGAAACGACTGGTCTATGTAACAAGCCGGGCTTAGCAAGCGACCAATAACATCGTGGTCTGATGCATTATTTTCTCGAACAGCTTGAATCACTTTTGCAGCCGGAAAACCAAGCTTGTAGGCCGCTTCACATGCCATCTCCTTAGCATTGACGTTTACCTCGTTAACAATATGGAATAACAGCTGACCAAGCTGCAAGGCGTGCTGCTCAAGCAAGGATGAGTTATGGGTAAGGCGCAGTTGCTTTAGTGCAATCCGATTCACTGCCTCTAAATCGCCCTTGCTTACGATTGAACTGATGGCGATAGGCAAGCTGACCATCCCACCTATGGATGCCGTATCATGCCCCTCCGATCCAGCACACAGTTCAGGCTTAATGCCTGCCGCATAATTGGCAAAAAAATCCCGATGATACGATTCAGCATACGTATCGTTATGCCGATCTGGCTCCGTCATAAACCTTATGTATTCATGCAAAAAATCCTCGGCATCGTATTGCATTTTTTTAACTAGCGATCGCAACAATACCCTTGCGCACAATAAATTAAGGGTATTGTCGCCAGCCTGCATCCCTTGATGGTAGTGCCGATTCTTTTGACCCCAATGGTGTTTTTTTCCCTTAAGGATGACCGAGCCCACAATGTCACCCTCTTGACCTCCTCTCCCGGCTTTAGCCGTGTTAGCTAGGGCCATAATGGAATTGGGGTGCATGTCTTTTGGCTCTTGGTAATCGCGACTCTCGCCAAAGTCCTGCCACAGTGCAGCAATGTTGTAATACCAATGAACTGGCATCGCTAATGCATCACCAACGAAAGCGCCCCACAACAATCCTCGCAGACGATCTGCCCTGTTAATTTGCTTACCCGTCATTCATAACCCTTTTTGATATTTAATATTAAAATACTGTATTCTGGCCGCCATTAAATACCGAAGTTCCTAGTCATAGATTAAGGTTGCGTTAACGCTATTAAGTTTACGTGCCAAATAAACCATAGTCTTTGTTAACTTAATTTAAGCGTGGCTGATTAATAACGATAGAATTTGATCGCCCATAGACAGAACTAGTTTTTAAAATTCGTATCAGATGGGTGCTCAAAAAAATATTAAATGGAAAATTAAAATGCTAACTTGGCAAGACATTGAAAAGTTTGTAACACAAGGCAACCCTACTTCGGATCAACGCGTAGTTAAAACCGGCGAGCAATGGCGCGCTTTATTGTCGCACGAAGTCTTCGATGTAACCCGCAATGCTGGCACTGAGCGTCCATTTAGCTCTCCCATGTGCACTCACTTTGAGCCCGGCATGTACGCTTGCGCGTGCTGCGACACCCTGCTGTTTGATTCAACGGTAAAGTTTGATTCGGGCACAGGCTGGCCTTCTTTTACGCAACCGATCAAGCCAAATAGCGTGGCTTACTTTAATGACGACAGCCTGAATCGCCTGCGCGTGGAAATCACCTGTAACTGCTGCGATGCCCATTTAGGCCATGTATTTCCTGATGGTCCCGCCCCTAGTAAGCTGCGTTATTGCGTCAATGCGCTTTCATTGAAACGTCAGGGCTAATTGCCGATTTATATAGCTCAAGCCTGACTTTGCGATTGTTGGGCACGCCACATTTCGGCATAAGACAAACCTAATGCCAACAATGCTTCGTGCGTGCCCCGCTCGATAATTTTACCTTCAGCCATGACCAAGATTTGATGGGCATGGGTGATGGTGGACAAACGGTGGGCAATAATCAGTGTGGTTCGGTTTTTAGCCAGCTCATTTAATTCTTTTTGTATGGAGCGTTCTGTTTCGGAATCCAATGCCGAAGTCGCTTCATCAAACACCAATAAGGCTGGATTTTTTAACAGGGTTCTGGCTATGGCCACGCGCTGCTTTTCTCCTCCGGACAACTTGA
>Ga0208089_1000125_pt1 | contig 20057 bp, 29 predicted proteins | sample LakMenEpi29Jun12_FD_150744 | JGI IMG/M metagenome (GOLD analysis project Ga0208089, IMG submission 150744) | Freshwater microbial communities from Lake Mendota, WI - 29JUN2012 deep hole epilimnion (SPAdes) | ecosystem: Environmental > Aquatic > Freshwater > Lake > Epilimnion/Euphotic zone ... | reverse complement strand
GTACTTTGACCCCCTCTAGAACAAGAAAGACCCCCCTCCCCTTTTTGGGCTCAAAATCGGTCATTTTTGAGGCCTTTTCGATAGCTTGACGAATCCACCTCCGACGCGGTCTTCATGCCACGTTTTAAGCGCGTGGCACTTGTGGCAGAGCGTTTGCAGGTTCTCTAAGGCGTCACTTCCTCCGTGACTTTTCGCAAGAATATGATCGACGTCGGTCGCAGGAGCTGCACATCGGACGCATAGCGGTGATCGAGCAAAAGCAAGCTTGCGAAGTTGTTGCCACTGATGACCATATCCACGACGAGAAGGCGAAAGCCTCGGTGCTCGGCATCCCGGTGCATCGTGAAATCTGACATCGTGTCTCGGTGGTTTATGTGATCTCATGGTTGCTCCGGAAAGATCGAATAAGTCGTGATAGCTTTCGACCTGTTCATTTCGGTAGTGATCCACCAGCCACCAAGAGGCCGAGCGGCTGCACCTCGAGAGATGTGCCATGAGCAGTCAAGCTCCTGCTTATAGCTCCCACACCTCACGAACCATTGATCGCTCGTTTCGATTCTTCCTTTGCCGGTTACTGATGTCACGACGTTGTGATCTGTGTTGCGTCGATGAATGTGTCCAGAGATGAAAACATCAGCCTGCCACTGAGATCGTGTCGCCTGGTGCTGAGGAATTCCTCTTCCCGATTCTCCTCCTCCACCATAGCCATGATGCAGGAATATTTTCTTAGTTCTCACGTCTGCTTTCCCGACGCTGGTGCGCTCGGACTTTTGCAGGAGGTAGCACCAATCCTCGCCGTAAATAACGGGAGATTTATACTGTGTTCTCAGTGAGTGCGTGAGTCTGTCGATCAAATCTATTTCATTCCTTTTAATAACTGCGGCTTCATGATTACCAGGAGTAATCAAGGCGAGGATCGACGCATAAGGCGCAAACCATTCGAGCGCTGTTGAACTAATTAAGTCGAAGTAATTGCTGCCTCGATGCTCGGGCCTCAAGGTCTGCGGGTCAGCTCGAGGGTCAAATCGCCCCTGCATAATGTCAAAAAGATCGCCCACGATTACGACGGGAGCGTTCTCTTTAAGCGCAAAGTCCAAATGCTTTTTAAGGAAGTTCCGGTCGCAGTGCGATGAGTCCCAGTGGAGATCCGTCAGAGCGAGAAATCTGAATCGGCTGCCGGATCTCGGAAAGCTGACTCGGAGTTCATGAACTCTGTCGGTAATAGTTCCCACAGACCAGCGCTGTTTTGGCTTAACCAAATGCGGGCTCCTTAGAAAAACTATTTAAGATTCTGACCTTTTAAGGTAAACGACGCAAATCGCTCGCACTTTCTTGACCGTCGGAGGATGGTAAGAGACTGTAACTTTGCGAACATATTTTGTACTGTCGTCGTGAATGTAGCCTTTGTTCCTGAGCATATCGATGACCGCTTTTGTGGTGTTGTCTAAGTCGCGTCGATGTGTCCATCCCTCGCCTCCGTGAATCTCGATCTCGATTTCCGCAAACCCTTCAAGAGCTTTTCCCCTGGGCACGATGAGTGCGACCTCAGTGAGCCAGTCCATGTAACAGCGCGACTTATAGAAATGACCGCGCCTGCCAGACTGTCGAGCTCTGAAAAGCTGGTTCGTCGAAGGAGGAATCGGAACTTCGAGCCTCAAGGTCGAGCCTTTATTTTCTGTAATAGTGCCTCCGCGTCTTTCCTGACTTCGACATTAAAGCTCTTCCAGTTTTTGAGATGACCGATCATGAGATGGCAGTTCCCACCGTTCTCGCATAGGGTCATTAGATTAGATGGAATCAGCTCGAGGTCTCGGTAAAGATGAAATGGGAAAACATGATGCGCGACGACGTTCTCGGAGCTCCCGCACGCTGCGCATTTCGGATTTCTTTTAATGTGAGCAGCTCTCACTGCAGGCCATTTCGGAGATCGTGCAGGCATCCCCGAGAAAAATTCAGTGAGTCTTTTTATGATGCTCATGAGGTCTCCTCGAGTCTCGAGACAATCGTCAAGTATCCGATCGCATCGACGAGATTATCTCGCTTATGCGTGTTCGACTGCCTGACGATTTTAAGCGAGGCCATGAGAAGCCCCACATCGCTCGCACTCAACCGCTGACCGGGTGCGAGTTGGCTACGCAAGAGCGTTGTCCAAATCTCAGCGATCTGGGTAAAGCTCTCACTAGGGTCGCCGTACTGGAGACCGCGTTCTGAGATGATGGCGTCGACCTGATCGAGGATGTCTTCATTAATTGTCGCCATGCTTTTTCATCTCCCGTTCGTAGGTTTTCTGATCATCGAGCATAAGAGCGATCTCATCCTCAAGAAAATCGATGCGCTCCTGCATAGAGGCCTCCAGCCGCTCGTATTTTGCGATATTGTCTCTAAGTCGCTTAATGACCCTTCGATAGTTCTCATTTTTGATTTTTGCGCCATGTGCGGCCCGCAGAGCGTGCGTCGTGAGACCAGTTGCCCGCACCGCACAATAGCGGCACGCTCTCCCGCTGCCTCCGATCGGGTAACCTCCGCGGGCGATCGACTTCCCGCATTGCCTGCATAGGTTACTCATGATTCGTATTCCGTTCCCTCTATAGTAAGAGGAACTAGGGAACAGAATACATAAGTCAGTGTACTCATAAGAGTTATGAGCACACTGACGATTTCAAAGACGAGTTTACGAGTCTTTCTTTTAAAGAACTGATTCAGTTCCCTAGTTCCTCTTACTATAGTGGGAACCGAATAGGAATAAGTATCGCAGGTCATTATCTATATCTCCCAAGTTTCCTAGTATCAACAAAAACAGCGCTTGAAGGGGTCGCTTCATGCGCTGTTTTTTTAGTGGTTATTTGTCCATGATCACGAAGCTGGTTTTGACACCATCGGGTTTAGGGTCGTTCTCCCAACCGTACGTCAAGTCGCCATCCTCCCCCATAAAAAAGGCAGGTGAAGGAAACTGCTTTTGCGTTGGTGTTGGTGCGATTGATTTTACCGCCGCTTTCATCTGCCCATTGCTTTCGGGTTGCAGTAGCCAGATGTAAAATAATTCGTTAGCGTGCGTGTCTTCATCTGGCATTTCCAACCAAGAAACATCATCACTCAAGCTGATAATCTGATGGGATCTAAGTCTGTTTTTAATGTTACTGCTTCTGCCAACATAGAAGCATTTTGAATTGCGCCAACCAAAATAGATTCCCGACTTGTCCCCCATGTCTGCCGTATCCTTTGCTTTACAAAACGCCCCGGGAGGCAAGGGCATTTCATGAAAGGCGCAGGCCTTTGCGATTATGTTTTTAAGTCGAAGGTCTGTCTTTCGTGCGGCTTGAGATTGCTGGTAAACACCGTATGAATCCAAAACATCACGAAGCTTGTTTTCTTGAATAAGATTTAAAAAAGCCGTGTCACTTAAAAGCTTATTGAGTCTATCCCTGTCCCCTTGTTTAAATATCTTTGAAAAGTCAAAGCAAGAACTGGCGTTTTCGTACCGGTTTTTGTTTATCAAATTGTGAAAATGATTTGACTCTATAAAAGCTGCTAATACATCAGTGATGCCTTCAAGGTAATGGCTAGACATTCCTGACCGAACTACTAAATCTCCGTGGGCTAATGTGTGCCCCCAGCGCTTTGTTCCCAGTTGGTAAAACAAGGAGAAATCTTCAGCTTCAGGTGAATCACCTTTAAAATCAATTTTAATATCTTTAACGCCTGAAAAATCAATTCCAGTTAGTCGATATCGGTATTGCACCACCTCTAGCCATGTCTTATGAGTATTGATGATTCTGACTGCTTGACCAATAGCCTCTTTTAAATGGCCTAGAAACTTCCCTGCCTGAGTTGCGCCCTCACTTACTTTTTCATGGTTGCTTACTCGGCCTCCATTGTCATAAAGTGAAGCTTGGGCGTCCTGCAGCGCTTTGGTTCCGTTCTTGGCTAAATCTATAAGCTCTGCCGCCCAGCCATCCTTAAACAATTCTTTTGAATGCTCATCCGTAAACATTATTTTGTCTCATGTTTTTTTAGAATGCGCCCGACACAATGCCAGGCGCAGAGGTGGTCACTGACTAGAACGGCAAAAGATACTCACGGGCAGGAACGTAAGTTTTGCTCTTATTATCGTAGACAACAGCATTCGCCCACGTTGGATCGTTCACCATTGTGTAAGCTTCATCGTAGTCCATGAATTTTGCCTGCTCTACGCCGTCACGAGACACGAAGACTGTTTTGTCTTTAGTGTCGATCGTTTGAACCGGTGCAGGAGATACCGGAGCGGGTGGCGCAACAGGAGCCGTGCGCCTATTCGCAACCGGAGCTGCTGGAGGTGGCGGAGGAGGGGCCATCGTCGAGGTCGCGACTGGAGCGCACATGATTACTTTAGTCTTCACGCCGTCCGCGCTAGGGCCGACCGTGATCGTGTAGAGCTTATTAATAAAAGTATCTGGGTCGATATCTTCACCGCCTGTGACCGGTTTACCGCGAAGCTCCCGCACGAGCTTGCCGAAGTTGTTCCCGGTAGTGAGTTTAGTCGGCGTCCATCGGGAACAGGTTTTCCCTGAGTGAACTCCCTCGCTGATAGAGAACTCCCATACATAAGATGGGCCCGAATCCGGAAACCTTGGTGACGCTGGCATCTCTTTGTAGCCAAGAAGCCTTGCGTTGTAAGTTCCAGTAGGAACTGAGAATTGATCCGTTGAGTCACAAACCTTGAGCATTGCCATTGAATGAATCTCCTAAATCTTTCTGTTGAGGTTGTTGAAGAGTTACTTTTCTATATTTCTTTTTGCTTCCTCGAGTTCCGGTTCCGGTGGTTTCGACTTCGCCACCATCAACAAGATCATCGAGTTGCTTGATCACTTTTTGTCGCTGCTGACCTGAAGCGGTTTGAATCTGCTCGAGTGTCATGAATTCAAAGTCGCTAAGCACCTCGATGATTGAAAGCTTTCTCATCTCGAAATCGAGTTCGTCTTTCTGACCGAGGCACACCAGTTCTCCATCGACATAATCAATGACCATTTCGCCAGGAGTGATTTCGTTAAATCTTCCCGTTCCAGTTAATACGCGTTTCGTTTTCGACTTTTGACCAAACCCTCCATCATCACGGGTAAACTCAAGAAGGATGTCTGCCAGTGCCGACGAGGCACCAGATCCCCTCGATCCCGTGAAGTTATCGCCACCACCTTTTCGCATATGGTGCACCGCGAGGACGCTTCGACTGCTGTCCTTGACTACGACCTTGATGGCGTTGACCGCTGCGCCAACCTCCGAGGCCGAGTTCTCATCCTTGACGGGCCACATATTTGCCATCGTGTCGATGACCAATACGTCAAACCCGTCTCGATCCATGATGTTCGTTGCCTTACCGAGAAAGTCTTCCCACTGCTGGAGCGATGGCGTCCTGGTAAAGGGCATCAAAAAGAAACCGTGATTCCTTTTTTGCAAACCATACTTGAGCGCCCTGCCTTCCCATGTCGCTGGGCCTTCCTCTGAGCAGTAGAGTGCGCGGGCCTTGGTAATCTTTTGGCCGAGATAAGTTCCGTCTTGTTCCCATGACCGAAGAAGTCCGCTGATGAGTGTAGTTTTGCCGACCTTCCAGAGAGCCGAAAGAAGGGTAATGCAACCAGGATAAAGATATCCGTGCCAGTGCCAGTCTCCAGTCGGGTTTTGTGCCTTAATTTCCTCAACGAATAAATATTCTCGGCCTGTTAGTTGATCGACTGGGTCGGGGTTCCAGACTGCAAGAGGTGCGGGAGCTGCTGCACGATGAATAAAATTCGCCTCGATTTCTGGGTCGCCGTATCCCTCGAGACCGAGTGCTCGGGTCGCAGTAAAAAAACTTCCACCGTACTTTAAGGCGGTGATCGCTGCGAATTTTGAGTAAGCTTTTTCAGCTTGAAAGGGTGCTGCGTTTGACGAAAAAACATAAAGCATATCGCCAGACCCGTCGGTCTTGCAGTGTCCAGTCGTGCCCGAAATGCCGTCATCTTTACCGGGCCTGCGCCAGTAAATCTTCTCGCCGTTAATCCGAGATATCTCCCAACCTGCTTCATGAAGGATGGTTTCCCAGCTCGCCCTCTCGTTAAAGTCATCTCCTGGGCGTTTGCGGTTGTCCTTAACCTCACTAGTGACGAGCATGTGTGTAAACTTTTCTTGAAACTTACCGACGTTTTGTATCGTTGCGACTGCAACCATCACGTCGAAATCATCTTTGTCTATGGGTAACGGTGGCACTGGAGCATCGAGGAGCGAATTGTTTTCCCACCTATAAACCAGCCCAGTAGGGTGGCACTCCTCGGTTGAGCCCGGTGCTAGCACGTAGCCGTTTGAGCCCTTGATTTCAATGAGGGTTTTCCCCTCGGTTGATTTCGCAAGCTTAAGGTTCTTTCGGTGAATCCCAAAACAGTAGATGTGTCTTCCGCCATTAGGAGTGATAACGATAGGGCACGCGTCCAGAGCGTAGAGAAGCCCCTCCTGCTGACAGTCGGCACGGTACTGGGTATAAGCGTCGCCCGTTTCGATGTCTATTACTGCGAGATCGCTGCTTAAGATACCGCCAACAATAGCGACGCCGTTGCGAGTTCCTTCGGGCCACCAAGCGTCGACTTGTGCCTCAGTCGCCCGAGCGGTGGTCATGTATGGGAGCCACGACCCGACCTCTTTTGCTGGGCCCTTGCTTCCGTTGGGAGCGATAGCAATCACCGAGAGCCCGAGCGATAAATATTTCAAGGCGCATTCCTTTGCTGTCATTTCATGAGCTCCAGTTCCTTCGTGAGTCGTTCGTGCGTTTCGTTAACTTCCCTCATGAGATCGCCAGTCTCATCCCATTGATCGACGTTGTCGAACTCGGCTTTTCGAAAAAGTGTCTCCCACCGTTTGTCGTTCCTCATCGCTGTGCCGTAGCGGGTGAGGTTGTATTCGTTCTCACTCCTGAGCAGTTTCCACATATCGATGAAACTCATCTCTCGAGCAGCGAAAAACGAATCTTCGTCTTTTAAGAACCACCTCCCTTCCTCAAGATAAATCGTGTAAGATCCTCCGATATTTGTTTTCGCTCGCTGATTGGCGATCATTGAGATGATCGTGATTCGGCTCATGCTGACTCCTCCTGGGCGTCGAGGAGCAGCTTCGCCTTCGCCTTCTCTTCCATCTCTTGACGCGTGAGCTCAGTCGCACAAAAGATTGCGTGATCCAAAGTGTCTGCATTCGACCAGCGGCTTTTGCTGTGCATCCAATATTTAAAGTGCATCGAAATATCGACCTCTCCGGGCTTAGAGTAATTAGTTCCCCAAGCCCTCTTGACTGAGATCTTCTCTCCTCCCGGAAGAGCAAAGGTAGCACTGGCGATATCGTAAGTCGTGTCGTAGTCGTAATCCCCTCGGTGACACTTTTCCATCCATTTTGGAAGCGACGCAAAAAACTCTTCCCGATGTTTCTTCTCACTGGTCGTGCTTTTAATCTCATCCTGAATGCCTCGAGTGATCGCAGCTTCGATTCCTTCGCGGACGTCGTTCGGTATAGATTCCATCAGATTGCTCCTTCGAGGGTTTTAGTTTTAATGATGAGCTCTTCTCTGTAGATCTTCACAGCTTTCGGTGCTTGAATGCTGACCCGCATTCGAGTGCCGTCCATCGTGATCGTGAGAATTGTGGTGTGTTCACCAGAGATGATTCGCAGCGACTCCCCGCTTTTACGGGAAATCATTAATCTTCCTTCTGACATTCGTAACCTCCTTGTAAAGTCCACCCGACCGCGCCCGATACCCAACGAGGGCAGTGTGTTTCCCGAATCACGATCGGGGTGGTTCGTCATCGAGAATCGCATCTGCGAGAGTCTCGAGAAGATGGTTGACGAGGGCAGTCGTGCGCTCGTCGTATATTGCGTGCTGAAATTTTGTGTGAGGTGCGTCGGCGCTTTGCGCATGATCGATCATCCTGATCAAAAGGTCTCGAACATATTCAATGTAATTTTCTTTTAAAGCCATTATTGATTCAGCCAGGCTCTCGCCTGCTCTGCGGCATCCTGCACGTGTTTAATTTCTTTCCTCTTCGTCAGCTTCCGCTCTGGGAGCTGCGGGTTCAATGCGTCGTAAAAGTTCTGGAGCTCTCTCGGTTCAATGCGTTTCGCACCACCGATGCGATAGGTTTTCAGCCTTATGACTCTGCCGTCCATCACTATGCCCTGTTTCTCCCATCGGTAAACTGTTTGCTTATTCACGCCCGCAAGAAGCGAGAGTTCCAGAATGCTGACGGGTCTTTTCGGAATGATGATGTTGGTCGCTGGCACTTCGTTGATGTCCTCAGTTTTTAAAAAGCGACGCAGTAAAAAGGATAAACTGCGCCGCCCCTTGGAGTTCATCCGCGTGGAAGAATACAGACCACACGAACTGAGGGTAATCTTCTACATTTGAAATTGTTTCTCAATCAGACGGTGATCTGATTACGATCTGATTAAATGGATGTGCTGTAATTTAAGGTGATATCAAACAAAAAAAGGCCAGCGCTTTTGACGCTGACCTTTTAGTTTTTTCGGTGTGAAACTTGACTATCTGTCGGGATACTTCTTAGCTGGGGGATAATCTGAATCGTTTATCGTGTAACCATTAGTGCTGGAAGCGATGAGAACTTTTCGCTTTACTAAGTTCGCCAAAAGAAAGCGAACAGTTCCTGCGTCGGGAGTGCCGTCAGGATAAGCATCGTCATGCACGCTCATCAGCGAGATGATTGCGTTCTGCTTCATCCCTGGGTTTTTTTCCACCTCATTAACTATTCTTAATTCTGCGTCTGAAAAATCCATCCAGGACATTTTGGGCGTCCTCCTATTAACTTTAATACCTAAAACCCCACTATCTTTATACGGAGTTTCCGCATTATCTGCTACATTATTAGTCAAAAATTCCTTCAGTGCTTTTTCGGCTGCCCTTTCGATCGCCGCTTCCAGTATCAGGCTCATGAGCGAATGTCCCTTTTTGTTATAATATTTTTCTCGACGCTGAGAATAAATTAAATGACTTTTTTTATTACGCAACAAAAAACTATTTAAATATTTTAAATAATTTTTGGCCTGTTTTACGATCGTGCTACGCTCCTAGCTAAATCGTCACGTTTTTCAGCATAAATCTGAGTGGCATCAAGCGTCGAATGACCCAAAACTGCCTGCGCTCCTTCGAGCCCATGAGTCCTGCGAACCTGCGTTGCGACCGTGTGCCTTATCTGAAGCGGTGTCCAGTGCGCCATCGGTTCTCGTTTCGCTGAGGTGTATTTATATTTCTTCTTAAGGTCTGTCCGAGCTCCTGCCTGCCGACTGACTCGCCCGTCATTGTATCGCTCTTGAGCATTCTCGATCGCCCGAGCGTAGGCATCTGCAGAAATCATCCCACTGTAGCCAGCATGACGACCGACTCCTCGATGACACCAGACCGCATCTTCTTTCCAAAGAGGTTTCCTCACGCTCTTCATGAGCTCGATGAGGTCGCTCTTAAGATAAACTTTTCGATCGTCGCCTCGATGGCTGTTCTTATGTTCTGCGGGTGCATAGCACCAGAGACCGTCTTCGACCTCCGTGATTTCGCTCCACCTCATCGAGCACAGCTCCTTCACCCTCATGCCCGTGGCGATGTGAACTTTTAGGACTGCCTGATATAAGGGTTTTAAATGAGGCATGATGAGCGAGAAGTAATGCAGCGGAACAGGTGCGATCTTCTCAGGGTTTCTGAGTGTCGGTGCAGTGCGCCAGTTAAGGTGCTGCACGCAGGCGAGAGCCTGGTAAATCTCGACGGGCACAAGTTCCCACCCGACCCCGAGTTTAAACATCTGGCGAATCTTTACGATGGCGTTGTTCACTGAAGAGATGCAGAGCTTCTTCTTAGGTGTTCCCTCAGATTGAGGCATTATGTCCCGGTTCACAATGGCAGCACGCACCGCCATAAGCGTTGAAGGTTTAAAATCTCTGATCTTCATCTCCAGATAGAGGTCGAGTTCTCTTAGTGCAGATTTAATTACGCCTAACTGCGAAGTGGATTTCCCGGAGACAGGGTCACGGTAATAAGAAATCGAGTGTTTGATCATAGCATTAACCAAATCCGCAACGACAGGTTCATGCTCCGGCAGGATTGAGGGCGAGACATCCTCACTCACAAGTTCGGCGCACCATCGAAGGTAAGCCTGCTTGGTAGCTGCGAGCCCCCACTGCCCGTGATAAACACTCTTACGGGTTTTAGGTTCAATGCTGTAACCGAGGTTCCGGTGCTTATGATGGAGCAAGCCCGGTACTTTTTTCTTTGCCATGATTCGAACTCCCAAGGAGAAGCCCAAAAGCGGGCTTCCATGCCGAGAATCATAGCAAAAGTAGTACGATGTTGTACAGTACTACTTTTTTAAATCTCAAATTCGCCGTAAGTCTAGTCGGGGATACAGGATTTGAACCTGCGACCTCTTCCACCCCAATCGGGTCTAAGTAATAATCTAAAATCTCGATGCTGAAAGCGTATTATCGTCGCTGTTTTTTTAAAATCTGTTAAACTTCTTACGCATTTTTATGCAGAAATACGCACAGTTTCTAAATAAATGTAGTACAGCTTTGACACCATACAAACAGCCTCCTCATGAGGTAGCCTCGCACTAGTGATGCGAGCGTAAAAACGATGCTCATGACGAGGTTCTGTGAGGTCGTAGTTTCGATCGACATGGCAGAGAAAAGCGAAATCTGGAGCACTAGGGAGAGAATAAATCCCGCTGCCGTGTTCGCCGCTGACTCTGCAAGAGACATGGATCGAGACTGCTTATTCATCCTCGATCAGCTCCGGGGTCGAAAAGATTATAGTCGGCCCATTATGCCAGCCCCCATTTTTGCTGCGAGTCGGTGTAATCGTGTCGAGCTCCTTCGGGATCACGCAGTCGTGCTCATGATAGAGGGTCTCGAAGCGAGCATGGCGAGCGATCATGACTTGAATCTTTTCCTCTGTGCCTGGGCGAGCCATAGTCGGGGTAAGCGGTGGCACTCTCATAGAGTCTCGCCTGTCTTCCTCTTCAGCAATCACGCATCCCAAAGACGACTTCAGAAAGGGTGTATCTGCTCCTCTCTTTCGATAGCAGGTGAAGCAGAGCTGCCTCGCCTCGTGAGGTTTCCGCTCCCCGCATGAGATGCAGGTGATGAGCCTGCGCGGAATCCGATCATAACATTTAATGCAGAGACCCTTCGCTCGATGTGGTCTAATGTTCCCGCATCCTGCGCAGGTAATTTCAGCCATCGTTTTTATCTCTCGCCCTGGGGATTTCATAAGGATCAGTTCCACGACCGCGCCGAATCTTTTTTAGTTTCACTTGAAATCTCGGATCGCTAAGATCGACGAAATTATCGTCGAGATTTTCAAAGCACCGTTTACTCGACCCATGCCTCGCGTATTCGATCACGAACTGCTGGACGAGAAGAGGCATCAGACTATTGACGTAGTCCGAATCGACGCCGAAGGTGACGACAAGACGACGCAGCATGAGCGTGCGCAGATCCTCAGGGTCAGATGCTTTCGCTCCGTTGTCTCGATCGGTGTAAATCTGCTCGAGGTGTCGTAACCAGGGATCATCGTCGACCATCTTTTCTCCCTAGAGAGCGAGACTCCCGAGAAGCCACATGAGGAGCTTAGCCAGTTTTAAAAATGGCCTGTCAGCATAGCAGTGACACGAGCCGAAAAGGGTGAGCCATACGCACCACCCGACGAGCGCACCAGTAATGATCTGATGGATGCTCATTTTGCCTTTAGTTCGAATCGTGATTTAATGTAAGCCATCGCAGTCGATCCCGAGATCGCAAGCGAGAATGCAGCGGTCACCATCGTCGTGAGCGAGTCGGTAAGCGTTGCGCTTTCGGTGTGATTAATCAGCCCGAGAACTACTGTGAGCGAAACGGCCTGAACGACGAGCGTCGTCCAGAATTCTGAAGTCTTCCATCCTGCTTTTAATCCGTCCATGTTAGCCTCCTATTATTCGTTCATCATCTCTTAGGATTTCCATAAATAAAGCACTGTGTAAAAACTTTCTTCTAAGCCTTTTTCTTTCTTGGCTTTACAGTTTTTCTCTTTAAAGTTTCCACTTTTACCTCTGGCGCTTTAGCTGCAAACATCGCTCCCCATGCTCTGACTAGAGAGGCTAGGATAGGGAAACCTGCGACGGTCAGACCACCAGCGATAAGCATCACCAGCAGTGCGATCGTGCTGTTTCCAGTGCCGGGGAGCGACGGCGTCGGCAGGATTGGCGCAGGCCTCCGAAGGTCGGCATCGCGTTTCGGGTCGTAGTCAGGGCGAACTTTTCGCAGTGCGTCTGCGAGCGCTTTCGCTCCTCCATCGTAATCGCCCTGAGAATGAAGAACTTTCCCTGCGCCTCGAGAGTCTGGGCCACCCTGCACGATAATGCGAGGAGATCCCGGAAGAAGGCCGATATCTTTCACGGCCCATGAATCTGGTCGGTATGACTGCACCAGCATCGTTTCTGCAAAAGCTTTGAGAGCGGGATCGCTTTCGAGATCCTTCATGACAGATGAGCACTCTGATGCTGTGCCGATCACAGTGAGTCGGAGCTTCTCCCTGTCGTCGATAAGGTCTTTATTAGTGCCCTCAATCGCTGAATATGCCTGCTTCCGTGTGACCTCTCGACCTCCGAGCCAGAACTTCTCGACGCCTGAGTCGATGCGCGATCGGTCGAGCCCGAAGTTCTGTTCCTTCTGCTCGATCATCTTCATGAGGTGAGTCTCTGGAGGCGCAATCGGTGCGAGCTCCTGGTCTGCTGACCAGTTCCCATCGGGCAAAAGTTCTCGATAGCACTGACGTGCTTTAATCCAGACTCCGCGCTGAACTGCTCCGCTGTACAATGCGACTTGATCCGCGTCGATGGTTCTCCATTCATAAGGCACTGCGACCGCAGCGCACCCGAGTGAGCCCCATTTCTGACCATACGCTTTAAGTGGTTCTGTGTCATTCGTTGGGAGAGGAGGAGGAGGAGGAGCGAGAAGAACTACTGCCCACCCACCACCTCCAGAGATCCATCGTCTTTTAAATTCTGCGGGGCTCATCCACTCATATTTATTCTCACCAGGGAAATTGTTATCGAGGATCGCTGCCCATTTTTCTGTCAGGTGCGCTGCGTTTACCATGTGCGCAATCTTTCCTGAGTATCTCGGAGAGTAACCATAAGTAACCGATGGCATTCTTCCAGTGGTAAGAGCGAGTTTAATCAGTGAGGGATCGCTGCCCTCATACTGAAGGTATTGAGCGCCTTCGCAGTATTTCGAAAGCATCTTCTCGACCTTCGAGGGATAGCCGCCACCCTGCTCTCTTGTCATCTTCTGCTGAAGTCCGAGGATGCTGTCCACATTTTGCCAGCGCCCTGCGTGCTCGATCGAGGTGAAGACGCAAAGGCCCGCGCCGTCTCTTCCTCCGGTGTTTTTCATCTGCTGCGATCCGGGAAGATCGATCTGGATCTCTTCCGACCCATCGGGAGAAGTGCGACCGCCCTCGACGGAGCTTGCCTCGATCTGAGAAAATAACAGGAGGTAAAGGAAGAGGTTCATCATGGGCCTTTCGGGTTAAACCTGGGCGTCGAAATATTTCTTTAGTAATTTTCTGAGCTGCTGAATCTTTGTCTCGATTTCGCTGCCATTTAAAAAGACGTCAGCATCTTGAATGCTTCGCTTTCCTGCGCGATTACTGACAGAGACTGAGTATCCTTTTATGTTGTTCCCATCTGCGTCAATGATGCTTGTCTCTGAGATCAATATTTCCATTACCTCTCCTAAGTTTTAATGATGAAATTTAAACCGATGGAAGGCTGCATATTGTTATGCGAACCGCCACCTCCAGTATTATTCGCGTTAGTGATAAACACTGCGTGAGTGTGATCGAGTGAACTTGAATTATTGATTCCGATATTTTGCAAAGCGATATTAGAACCGCCACCAGTAAAGGTGTATGGAGCTGAACCACTGTTAGTCCACGCTGCACGATCTACCCCGTGATTATGGACAGTGTTTGCGCTCATGCCTCCCGTTGCATTATTGCTGCCGCCTGCGGTCGACCCGACTGTATTAGGGTGAGAGTGCGCTGGGATCTGTGCCGAGGTTAAAGTTTCCGATTCAGTTCCGACTGTTCCTCCGAGTGTTCTGGCAGTCAGAGAAACGCCAGTTCCCACACCTAAACCGACCCGGCCTCTCATATCGGGCAAGGCGAATGTCGTGCTCCCATTTCCTGCACCGAACGCAGTTCCGATCGCAGAAAATAGTGCGCTAAAAGTGCTTCTGCTCACTAAATCCCCATTAGCCAAAAGCCAGCCCGATGGAGCGTTCGTGGTCACAGTTCCTGAACTTGCGCTCTGCGTTATCGCTCCCGCAAACATCTGCATCGATCCCGCTGGGAGCGTCGTGCCTGCGGAGACTGTTCCCCATGAAGAGTCTGTTCCATTCGTAGTAAGATATTTCCCGCTGTTGCTCGCCTGAGAAGGTAAGATCGCATTCGCTGCTGCGTTCGCAGATGTCGCGCCAGTGCCTCCAGAGGAAATCGCAAGGGTGGCAGAAAGGCCCGCTGCTGTGCCAGTCGTATTTTGATTTAGAGTTGGAAAAGTACAGTTAGTTAAATTACCACTAGAGGGAGTTCCGAGAACAGGCGTCACTAATGTCGGAGATGTAGAAAGAACATTTGACCCGCTTCCTGTCGATGTCGTGACTCCAGTTCCTCCGCTGGTGACAGCGAGCGTTCCTGTGTGGTCGCTGCGGTTTAAAGATGAGACTAAAATCTGCGAAGTCGCAGCAGCGTTCGTAATCCATATTTTACCATCGGCTGCGTTTATAGATAATTCCCCGGCGATCGATGCTGCTGGCACAGACGCTGCGGTGTAAGATCGTTTTGGTCGGATCGTATTCGCCACTAAAACGTGCCTCCATCGATCGAGCTCGGGAGGTCGTTAAGTTCAGACATAAGCACAGGAACCCCGGAAGCGTCGGCGCACCATATACGCTTATCGGAAATATTTACCGCAAGCTCAAAGGGTTGCAATGAAGACGGAACCGCAGATGCAGTCGTGCTTCGCTTGGGCCGGATGATGTTCGGTGTCGGGCTCGGAGTAGGGCTCGGTGTCGGGCTCGGTGTCGGGCTCGGTGTGGGAGTTGGCGTCGGTGTAGGTGTGGGAGTCGGTGTCGGTGTAGGTGTGGGAGTCGGTGTCGGTGTCGGGGTCGGGGAACTACACGCTCCCGCTGTAACTGTGGGTGCTGATGCTGCCCCATAATCAGTAGACCAAAGACCCGTCAAGGTCGATGAGTAATAAAGTCTAGTGGAATCATTAATGATTTCATAAGACCCCATCATGCCCATGCCCATTTTTAAAAGAGGCTCGGTGATGTGCTGCCAGTATCCAGACATGAATTGGTTGTATGAACTGTTTACAAAGCTGTAGGTTCCGTTTGCTACTGTCGTTCCTGCACCAGCTACACAGTAAGGATCTACTAAACACGCTCCCTCTGTTAGCGTTGGGGCTGGTGATGTTCCATTACCGGAAACATTCCATCCAGTCAGAGGTGGTGTAGCAGCAGAACCACTTGCAGTATACCCTTCCGTACTGCCGTTAATAAAATACCATAGGTCATCACCATTATAAAGAATCTTTATTGTGGGTGTTCCTACTTTTCTGTATTCACCCGCTGCATAATAATCATATGTACCATTATAAGCTGATGTACCAGCATTTTGGACGCAATAACTAGGCATCAGAAACTCCCTCCGTCTATATCCACACCGTTGAGAACTGTGGCACTCAGAACGGTAGTGCCATTAAATTTTAATACCTTCCCGGAAGCGAGATCGATGTGCTCGGAAGACGTCCAGGAATCACTGGCGTCGACCCAATTCCACGTTTTATCGCTGAGCCCTTTAACTGTAATTCCACCACCATCAGCCCCCGCATCGGTGGTCGAGGCACTCGCAAGAACGATGTTCTTGTCGCCCACAGCGAGAGTCGTCGATGAGATGGTTGTCGTCGTTCCGTTGACGGTGAGATTTCCACTGAGGACGAGTGAAGTGCCAGTCGCTGCCCCAATGTCAGGAGTAACCAGCGCCGGACTAATAGAGCGAACGACTGAGCCCGTTCCGGTGCTGGTCGTGACACCAGTTCCACCTGATGCCACTGCGAGCGTCGCTGATAATCCCGCGGCAGTTCCTGTGGTGTTTTGATTCAAGGTCGGGAAAGTGCAATTCGTGAGTGTTCCCGATGATGGCGTTCCCAGAGCTCCACCAGGAGCGACGTAGTCAGTTCCCGCAGTCGCTGCGCTCAGTGCTGTTCCGTTGCCTTTGAGAACTCCGGTGACCGATGTTGAAATCGTGATCGCTGGTGTGCTCGATGCGTTTGAAACTGTACCTGCAAAACCATTCGCACTCACGACTGATGTCGTGGTAACAGTTCCACCCGATCCAGTGGCAGAGATCGTAAACGATGGATAAGTGCCTGTAACTGTGACCCCTGTGCCTGCGGTCAGAACTACGGTCTTATCGCTGATGAGGGAACTGTAGAGACTGTTGACAGCGTTGTCTCCGGTATTAGTTCCGCTTAAATTAGCGACAGCAGAATTTGCGAGCATCGTGTTCGTGATTGCGCCCGCTGCGATACTCGTCGCCACCCCGGTGCTGGTGACCACGCCCGTGAGATTCGGGATGCTATTCGCCACGAAATCAGGCCCGCCTATAGGGATCACGCTCGACGCTGTTCCGGAGACGTCTCCAAGTCCGTAGTACAAGATGCGAGACCCCGAAGTTTCATTAAATGCGATTTCAGCGGCTGCCAGAGTAGAAGGCCCGGAAGTGCCACCACCCGATGCCCTTCGCTTTATTCGTAATACTGTCGCCATTTATACAGCTCCTTAAAAGTTTCCACCATCGAGGCGGTTCGTGTTAGTCCAGGTTGAAAGACTCGAAGAATATTTTAAAACGTCACCGTCCGCAGGGCTTATCGTGAGGACATCGATCAGGTCATCGAGATACGCCACTGGGCCTCCTGCGTCACCCTTCGCTCCTTGCGGGCCTTGTTTTCCGGTCTCCCCGGTAAGTCCACGACCATCATAAATCGTGATCGTCGAGGTCGTTTCTGCGATCTCGATCACTGGGGTCGTGTCATTAATCGTCACCGCTGCGGATGGGTTCGAAATTGAGATCGTGTTTGCCACCTGCGAAACTGTGACGAGACCTGCGTCATCGGTGACCACTAATAAATCAGGCATTATCGAGTGACCTCCGCTTTTACTGTGAAACTGCCCTCGATGAGTCTGATCACCACTCCGTCCTTATAGAGCTCGAGATCGTAAACATATTTCCCCGGTGTCATCGCCTGCATCGTGCTCGCACTGACCAGGATGTCAATCGTTCCAGCAGCTCCTCCGAGAGTGATTCTGCCGTTCTCCGTTGTAGCCGTGAGAAGTACAGTCGCACTCGATGCGGTCGCCCGCACCTGCATCGCTGCCGTGTAGCCTGTGAGATTTGTTGCGACGTCATTAGCGTCGGTGTAAAGGATCGTGCGCTGGAGGGTTGCGCCCTGTTCCGCGAGGAAATTGTATAAGCCTGCTGGCATCTCATGACCTCCCAAAAAAAGAATATTATCGAGAGTAACTCTGTTACGTTCTGAAGGCAAATCGCTCGCACTTTAGGACGGTGGTGGTAATGTTGGATCTAAAACCATGTAAGTGACGTCAGAATAGCACCGCGAGGATTGCGGCGCAGGGATAAGCGCCATCGGAGTTCCAGCCATTTTAAACAGCCGAAATTGCACGGGGCCATAAGAAACCTTCGTAGGCTGTGTAAGGCGCACAGCTAGAACGTCGTTTGAAAGCGGCTCGAATTTCCAGCTAAAATAACCCGGTAAATAATATCCAGTGTAAAACGACTCATCCCTCTGAACAAAAAATAAATAACCGAAGTATCCGTTCAGCGAATTAGCCAGTTTTAATTTGATCTTATTCGTGACGTTAACGGACGTAATAAAGTTTTCACTTTCGTAATTCGTCACGCTGACTTTGTTTAGTGTGATAGACTCTGGGAGTTCATCATCGTAATCGTTCACCGTCCACCCTCGCTCATCGAGACCTGTGTTGTCTATGTCGGTTAGTCCGTTCCGTCGCAGTGCAGTCGGTGTGAAAGCTATTCCGTTTATCGTCACATTAGAATTGATTTTTGTGAGCGTAATACTTGCAGGCAAAAGTTCCTCCACATAGTTTCCGTCTGTTGTCAGAGTGAGGTTCAATGGGCGGTCGTTAATATCGGTTCGCACTAGTGTTGGGATCGTTGCGAAAAAATCGTCAGTGACATTGCCGCTGGTGTCATAAGTTAATGATTTCTCCACTTGATAAAAAGTGTAAGTAAAAACCTGATTAGCTCCAGAATCATATTTCCATGTATACACACTCAATCTGACAAGGATTTTGTCTTCGGTTTTCTCGTGGTAAAAATTTAAAGCTGCGCTGAAACGATCTGTGCCCAGCGTATAACTATTATCATGACCGTTCCCGTAGGTTAATATAGGTTGATAAGTCGTAGTAAAATTCGATGTGGGGTTCGCTGAATAATACTGCAAATAAAGGTCTATCGTTCCGATGGGTTCCCATGCGAAAGATATTTTCTTAGGCAAATAGCATGGTATTGGGAACCGAGATTTCCCGTTGCCATAGCTGCTATCTAAAGCTTCTGAGTAAGAACTGATTTCTGGGTATTGGGTCTCGAAGTATTCTGGTTCACAGCAACCGCTGTTAATAGGAGTAAGAATGTAATTATTACCGGTCTTTCTAAAACTATAGAAAGCTTCTACTGTCTCAAAAGCGACCGGAGTTTTTTCTAGTGCGTTTGCGAAAGACGATGCTAATCCTATTCCCCCTGCGTTCTGAAAAAAGTAGTAAACACTTGCGGTAGTTTCGCCATTAAGAAGCAAAGGGCTTCCATCTGCTTTTGCTATATAACCAGCGAAGACACGTCCGTTGTTTATAGTGGAATTATAATAGGCATGATTACTGCTTAAAGTCCAAAGCTGTGTAGAGCTGCTGTAACTCGCATTCGTCTTTAAATTAATCGTTTCTCCGCTGGGTGATATTTGCATTTTATCCTGCTATTAATCCGTGTGATCGTAGTCGAGATAAAATCGCATTCACTTGATTCGTGAGGTCATTAATAGCTGTTTGAGCAGTAGAAGCTGTAGATACTAAATCAGAACTAGAAATGCTGTGCGCTGCCACATCTGCGACCGCTGCTTTTCTAGAACTAACCACCACATCACCTCCCACAGTTAAGCCTGCTGGAGTCGCTGCGAGAAGGTTCCACCCTTTTACGCCACTGGAATTCGTCGAATAAGCATAGTAATTCCCGGGGTTTGCCGTGTCATTTATTAGTTTCATCGTAGTAAACACGCTTGAGTCATTCGGATTACCGCCGCCAGTGATACTGTTAGTAGTGGTAACGTTTGGTGTTGCAAAAGTTAAAGCGGACGCATTTCCGCTAGTTCCTAAATCGCAAATGACCGATTTATAGCTAGCACCTGAATAGGTGTTCGGCGTATCCGTTAAACCCAGAAAGTCCGCCGCCGTTGGCGATCCCGAAAAATTTGGGCCGAATTCTAGAGCGTTTGCACTCTCATTCACCATGACGATTCTTGATGCGTTCCCTTGAAAACTTTTAGGAACTACATCGACTAAACCAAGAAAACTTTTAAAGACAGCTCCATCGTAATCGGCAGTAGTTAAACTTGCGGTTGTAACGTTGATTCCTCCACCGGTTTCGCAAACAACTCCAGTGACCACTTCAAAAGTGGACCCGCCACCAGACCCGTCAGAGGCAGTGCTCGCCTTCACCACATAAACCGGATTTCCCGAGCTGTCATACCCGGAGAATTGCCCCATGTAGCGAGCGCCCACGGTAAGCGCCGCGCCGTTCAACTCCCGAATCTTTACCTCATTGATGTCGTTCATCGTGTTGGCGCTGGCGTGGTAGTCCACCCGCTGCCCGGTGTTTAGTGGCGAGCCTAGCGCCGTCACCTTAACCACGCTCATCGTGGAACCGCCGAGCA
>Ga0208089_1000120_pt1 | contig 20330 bp, 19 predicted proteins | sample LakMenEpi29Jun12_FD_150744 | JGI IMG/M metagenome (GOLD analysis project Ga0208089, IMG submission 150744) | Freshwater microbial communities from Lake Mendota, WI - 29JUN2012 deep hole epilimnion (SPAdes) | ecosystem: Environmental > Aquatic > Freshwater > Lake > Epilimnion/Euphotic zone ... | reverse complement strand
GCAAAGCTCACGCATCATTGTACTAATCCCTGCAGAGTACCGACTCCCAAATTTTCTCTCGATATGACTATCCGGAAATTGACTCAACAATTCAGCATATACTGCAACTGCTGCCCAACTCTGTTTACCCCACCGATTGAAGTGTGTAGTATAACTCAAAACACCTAAATCGAAAATATCTTTATAATCGGTAATGTATTGCAAAGCGACTCTATCTTTCTCGCAGGCCATACGCATAGCAACCTGTAGGGTAACCGTAGCACTTTGTGTAATATCTTGATCGTCAACTGTCCCCATTCCAGCAGGAGACGCTAACGCAATGGCACGGAATGCCCAATTTGCATCTTCAATTGTCGTATTATTTAACGTTTTTGAAAGGGCAACACGTAGCGTATCATCCGTATGAGTTTGAACGGCATGGACTAGCGGAGCACACAATAAAATAATACCTAAGTTAGTATTACATCCCACTGCATCTCGTGTCGCTTTGATTGAATAATAAATTTTCTCGCCCAAAGAATATGTATTTTCACACAAAGGTGACGCACTCACTTTGGCGCTGCGCCGAAAATCTTCAACCGTCATATCATGACCATCTGCATAGATACTCACGTTGCCGGGCTTGAAGGCTTGCAGTTCAATTTCACAAGCTTGCAAATAAAATTGTTCCAATTGATTTGTGCTAAACGTGTTCATTATTTTTTAGAATATGTCGATTAATTAAATCCTGTGCAAGTAATTGCGCAACATTGCCGTCAAATACACTTTCAAGACCTTTCCACGCAGGTACGCTGTTCACTTCAATCACTTTTAACTGCCCGTTGCAATCCTCAATGATATCTACCCCTGCGTAATCCATTTTCAACAGTTTCGTAGCGTTAATTGCTAATTCATTCATTTCTAAATTTTGCGCAACACGCTCACAGCTCGCGCCTTTCGCTACGTTGTTAAGCCAGGATTTACCGCGTCGACGCATGGTGGCTATCGCTTGACCATTAATCACAAAAACGCGGTAATCAGAAAACCCGTCACCGGTACAGTCAATAAAACGCTGTAAATAATAAACGCCATGACTACTCGATATCCAAGGAATATCTGTTAATTTCTCAATGCGCCGAATACCCTCCCCTTGAGAGCCAAACAAAGGCTTACTAATCAAAAAATGGCCTGCACCCAATTCTTCTCGCGCTAAGTTAAGCACCTCATCACGGCTACGTAACACCCATGTTTTGGGTGTAGGTAAATTAGCATGATGCAATAAAAAACTGGTCATTGCCTTATCAACACTTCGCTCAATAGCGTGTGCATCGTTATAAACAGGAATGCCTAAAATTTTCAATCCATGTAAAAAATCTAAATAAAGTGTTACTTCTTCGAGGGAACCACCTGGTACGCCGCGAACAAATGCTGCTGAAGGTAATGTTGTTTCAAATTGCGGAATTGAAATTGGCACCTCATTTTGACGCGATAAATTGAAACTACACGCACTCAGTGATACAAAATCACTTTGAAAACCTAATTCTGCAAATGCGTATTTGAGTTGTTTACCATGCCAACCGGGGTCGTCAGTGAAAATTACAATAGATGGAATTGTCATAAATTGAGAAAATGAACAGCGAAAGTCTTTCGCAGTAAGTCAATTCTGCGGTATGTTACGCATTATGATAGCAAGATTAGCCGTATCGGGGAAATGTTAACCGCACACGATAATTTTATTCATTACATCATTCTATTCACTACCTACTTTTTAAATTTTTATCATGACGCAAATAAAAGATAGTTCAATACAGCTTTACTTAGATACATTAGCTAGCAAAAACGCGACCCCTGGAGGCGGTAGCGCCTCCGCACTCATGGGAGCTCAATCAGCCGCATTAACGAGCATGGTATGTAATTTAACTATCGGCAAACCTAAATATGCTGAAGTTGAAAATGACATGAAGGAATTATTAAATCAATCTGAAATATTGCGTGGACAATTAACTGCGATGATTAAAGCAGATGTCGATATTTTTGATGAATTAATGGCAACGTATGCGCTACCTAAAGAAACCGACGATGAAAAAATAGCACGAAGCGCAGCTATTCAACATGTACTAAGAGAAGCAACCAATGTTCCATTAGTATGTGCAAAAGCTTGCGCTCAGGCCATAGCGCTAAGTAAAATTGCCGCGCAAAAAGGAAATACAGCTGTGATTAGTGACGCTGGCGTTGCTGTTATGTCTGGTTATGCAGGTTTAAAGAGTGCAGCTCTCAATGTTTACATTAACGCAGCAAGTTTAAAAGATAGAGAATTTGCAGAAACAAAAATAGCCGAATTAACGGCTATTTTGAGTGATGCTGAAGTGAGCAGCCAAGAAATATATGATCTAGTCAAAACACGATTATAAAATTTATACGCCCCAACTTCTGATATTTCCTGTATCGATATGAACAAAATTTGAATCGGGATAATACCCAACACCACCGCGTTGCATTGCCAGCGCGGCATCTCTAATCGTTCTTGTATCATAACCATCAAGACGAATATCAATTGCCCGACCTTGCATGTGCAAGCTGTTTTTCGCAACACCATCACTGTGTCGACGCAAATTTGCATTCGTTTCAGGAGATCGATAGCCCGAAACAATATTAAACGGACGACTTACATTCAAACTTAGCTTTAATTCATAAAGTTGATCGAGTAACGCAGGATCAACAGGGTGAATATCGCCTGTGTGATGATCACGGAAAATATAATCAATTTCCTGAAGAGCATCTTCAATATAAAGACCCCGTTCAAAATAGGTCAGCTTTAAATGATCGCCTGTATGGGGATTTTGTAGTGCAATCATTTTTGATGGAATGTGCTGCACAAATAATTGACGCTCTTCACGCGTATCTAAAATTAGTGCATTATCACGATACATAACACTGCGCTTTGAGTTAGACGCGATCACTTTATGGTGACGCGTGTCATTGTGATGATGCGCATCAGCCAACTTATGATTCTTAATCGTTTCATGATGCGCATTTTTTGTAATATGATGCGACTCAGTTTTAATTTTAGTTTTAGTTTTACTCGATGTATGAACGGCAACTAGCTTTTTATCATGCGACTCACTTTTTTTAGCCAATCGATTAGTGATAGCTGCTTTCAATTTTTGATGACCTTTTGACGCGACAGCAACTGGTTTAACACTGGATTTTTCTGCTATTTTACGTGTAACAACTTTGCGTTCAACTATATGCTTTGCTTTCGCACTGGCAATTTGTGTGCCCGTCAAAAATAGGAGCGAACCAAAGGTGATATTTTTTAAGAATTTGCGTCTTGAAGACAAATCAATTTCATTAGGCATTTTCAGTTTTTTAAATGTCGAATTTGGCATAAGTATTTTTAAAAAGTTTCGCTATTGGCTACATTGTCGGAGGGCAATCTTAAATTACCCTTAAACTGTAACCATTTAATAATATTACTAAAACGTGTTTTCCAACTAAATAATGACACTTATTTTTGAGAATTTACTTGAGGTTTAAGTACTAACGTATTTAGTTCTTTATAGTTATCTAAACCATAAACATTCATCTGATTGTTTGATAAAGTGTATAAATTCTCATCTACACGCAAAATTCTATCTACAAAATAATTGGTCGCTTCTGACTCCCAATAACTGTAACTATAACCATTATAGCTCTCAGTTTTAGGTTTCATATCAACTGGAATTTGAGATAGCCTTGCTTTAAGTGTAAAACCTTTTTCAGGTGTAACTTCATAAATATAAGCACCTTGGAAGGTAGGTTTGCCATAATTCCAAGGTTTATTTGGATCGAAAGGTTCTGTTAAATGCGACTCTTGAACAGGAAAGCCGAACAAATGCTTTTCTGCATCCCAATACAGTGCTTTATGATCCCAAAGTATTGGTGAATCCGTTCCACGATCACCAATGCTAACGGGCTCCCCTACCTGCTTAGGATTCTTCATGTCCGCGACATCAAACAGAACGACTTTTAAACCTTGATAAAATGCAGCCCCCCCCGTCCACCACCACGTATCGGTATTAGGTGCATCTGGGTTTGTTTTTTCAGGTAGGTAAACCGCTGCGTCTTTTCCAAAACCAATAAGATGTGTTTCATCATAAGGATGTAAATAATTACTGTACCCAGGAATTTTTAGCTCACCCATCACCGTCGGATTCAAAGGATTAGATAGATCGATGGCAAACAACGGGTCGGTCAACTTAAACGTGACGATATAACAACGATTCCCCATAAAACGTGTAGCGTAAATATCTTCACGCTCCCCTAATTTATCAATTTTCCCTACCGTTTTCATCTCTTTGTCAAGCACAAATAATGAACTATAAGATTCATTTGTTTCACTAGACCAACTGTTGGTTGTGGTCGCGATTCGAAAATAATCGCCTTGCTCATCCATAGAAAACTGATTTAAAGCCGTACCTTTTACCTCACCTGCTGCGACAAAATTCATTTTCCCTGCATCGATACCTATTTTGAAAATTTGAGTGGTCGTTATATTTTGTGGAACAACGTCACCATTTCCTCCAAAATTATATTTAGAAGCAGATAGATACAAATTTTCATGTGAAGCATAAACTAAATTACCCGCCCCTAAATAAGCTTTAGTCACCACTTCTTTTTGAGGTTGATCTAAATCAATACTCGCCACCACCACATAATCAGGCTCAACGAAATCAGGAAAATACACGACATCTTTAAGTGCCATAGTTTTTGTTGATGTTTTTCCTGCTTTACTGTCACTAATACTTGGCAAAATATCTTTGGTTTTCATAAACCACGGATTCGTTGAAACCAAACTTGGCATCATATAATAGCGTGGGTAGGAGCGCGTGATAAAATACAGGTAATTGCCAATACGACGCGAATCTAAATAGTCACCATCAACCACGACATCACGAATTTGTTTAGGTTTAGTTTGATCACTCACATCGTAAATTATTGTGCGCGTTTGTGTATTTCGCATATACCCCCACCAACCACCATAAGCCATTTTTGCAGTAAGTGATTTGACGGTATTGTCAAATCCTGCCGGAGGGGATAATTCTTGCCATGTGTTACCAACCACCACCAGTTTACCCGCTTGAAGATAAAGCCCTGTCGGGGAGAAATTTCCTTCGGGTAATACAATAATAGCGCTCTGACTGAGTTGCTCAACTGGGAACGCTTTAGTGATAATCACTTGATTATTGACAAGTTGATAAATGTAGCCATTATCATCTACTTTAGCACGGTCACTTTCGTCAACGCCCGCAACTTGAATATTGGTCTGCGTATGATTAACTGACGTTGATTTAGCAACAGCACCATTAGCTGTAGTGCTCAAAACCTTATCTGAATAAGCAATCATCATTGGCCCAAAGCGGTTTGTATTATGTTTTTTAAGTAATTTCGCTAAGGCAAATGTCGAGGCAATTTTTTGTGGTTGGATTTTTTTTACCTTTGTTGCGGCTAAAGCAGACTCTGAAAGGCAGATCAAAGATAAACTGCTCGCTAAGAATACAGCACGATGACAAGTAAAATTAAACATCACACACCTCCAAAAATTAAATAAACCCTTATAGCTGAAGTCTATTCTTAAAATCGTATTAATCAAACGTTTATATACAAAACTGTGAACAAAGTCACATATTAATACACTATTTATAAATATGCTCAGGCGACTTCAATACATTTTCAATGACGCGCCATTCACCATTTACTAATCGACGATAAAAACAACTTTGCCGACCAGTGTGACAAGCAATTCCACCTTCCTGTTCGATACTTAACAGTAACACGTCCTCGTCACAATCGAGTTGAATATGCACAATTTTTTGCTTATGCCCAGATTCCTCGCCTTTACGCCACAATTTCCCCCGTGAACGTGACCAATAAACAGCGTAACCTTCATCGAACGTTAATTGTAACGATTCACGATTCATCCAAGCAAACATCAATACTTTGCCCGTCTGTGAATCTTGCGCTATGGCTGGAATTAAACCGTCCGCAGTCCAGCGAATTTCGTCAAGCCAACTCATAAACGCACCTCAATACCACTTGCTTGCATCCGTGCTTTCGCTTGACCAATGGTATATTCGCCAAAATGAAAAATACTCGCGGCAAGCACGGCGTCCGCTTTTCCTTCCAAAATACCTTCAACCAAATGATCTAAATTCCCAACGCCACCTGATGCAATAACCGGTACAGAAACCGCTTCACTTACAGCACGTGTCAAAGGTAAATTAAAACCTGATTTTGTGCCGTCTTTATCCATACTCGTTAATAAAATTTCGCCTGCGCCAAATTCCACCATTTTTCGCGCCCATTCCACCGCGTCAAGTCCTGTGCCTTTGCGACCACCATGCGTAAAAATTTCCCAACGGAGCGGTTCATTTTCTGCACTGACTTTTTTAGCATCAATTGCCACAACAATGCATTGTGAACCAAATTTATCGGCAGCTTCTTTCACAAAATGTGGATTGAAAACAGCCGCGCTATTTATCCCGACTTTATCTGCGCCCGCGTTGAGCATTCGACGAATATCATCAAGCGTTCGAATCCCACCACCGACAGTTAACGGAATAAAAACTTCACTGGCAACCTGTTCAACCACATGCACCATAGTATTACGATTATCATGTGTTGCGGTAATATCCAAAAACGTAATTTCATCTGCCCCTTCACGATCATAACGACGGGCAATTTCAACAGGGTCGCCCGCGTCGCGTATATCCACAAATTGAACACCTTTCACAACGCGACCATTATCAACATCTAAACACGGAATAATACGTTTTGCTAAACTCATTGCTATTTCCTAAAACTGTAAGGCAATTTTCTGTGCTTGCCCAAAATCGAGTGTCCCTTCATAAATAGCTCGCCCAGTAATAGCACCCATCACACCATCGTCTTTTACTTTGCCCAAAGCATAAATATCATCTAAATTGGTAATGCCGCCTGAGGCAATAACAGGAATAGAAATCGCCCGTGCTAATCGTGCAGTTGCCTCTACATTTACGCCTTGCATCATGCCATCACGAGAAATATCGGTATAAATAATCGCGGCAACGCCATTTTGTTCAAATTCTAATGCCAAATCAATCACATCGTATTGCGACACAGTAGCCCAACCATCGGTTGCTACTTTACCGTCTTTTGCATCTAAACCAACCATGACATGGCCCGCAAATTTTGCAGCCATTTCACGAACAAATTCAGGTTCTTGAACCGCTTTTGTACCGATAATAACGTACTGAACGCCAGCGTTCAAATACGCCTCAATGGTTGCCTCATCACGAATACCACCACCAATTTGAACAGGAACCGAAGGATAAGCCTTAGCAATAGCATTAATCACGTCAGCATTACGTGGTTTACCTGCAAATGCGCCATCTAAATCCACTAAATGAATTCGTTGCGCTCCTTCGTTTACCCAACGTCCCGCGACTTCAACGGGATTGTCGGAAAATACTGTATCGTCTTCCATGCGTCCTTGGCGTAGACGGACACATTTTCCTTCTTTTAAATCGATTGCTGGAATAAGTAACATAAAATCAAAACCTATTTTTAAAACGTAAAAAAACAAACGCCTTGATTGTTGATAACGAATCAAGGCGTTCAGCAAAAATAAAAAATACGCAATTATTCCATTCGATAATTGGGTGCTTCCTTCGTAATAGTTACATCATGCACATGACTTTCGCGCATACCCGCACTGGTTACACGGACAAACTGTGCTTTTTCATGCAAAATCTCAATGGTTGCACAGCCCGTATAACCCATACTCGCACGAATTCCGCCCAGTAGTTGATGCACAACCGCAAGCATTGTTCCTTTATAGGGAACGCGACCTTCAATACCTTCAGGTACTAATTTTTCGACAGAATCTGCTTCTTCTTGGAAATAACGATCACTTGAACCTTGTTGTTGCGACATCGCGCCAAGTGAGCCCATACCACGATACGACTTATAGGAGCGACCTTGAAATAATTCAACTTCCCCAGGTGCTTCTTCCGTTCCGGCAAATAAACCACCGAGCATCACTGCATGCGCACCCGCCGCTAAAGCCTTAGCCACGTCACCGGAATATCGAACACCACCATCCGCAATAATTGACACACCTGTATTTTTAAGTGCAGCTGCCACATTGCTAACGGCTGTCATTTGAGGCACGCCAACACCTGCAACAATACGCGTCGTACAAATTGAACCGGGCCCAATACCCACTTTCACCCCATCAGCACCCGCCTCAACTAACGCTAAAGCCGCTTCAGCGGTGGCAATATTGCCACCAATCACTTGCACATTTGGATAATGTTGTTTAACCCAACGCACGCGATCTATAACACCTTGTGAATGTCCATGCGCCGTATCTACCACAATGACATCAACACCCGCATTGACTAATGCCGCAACGCGCTCTTCAGTGCCATCACCTGTCCCGACAGCCGCGCCAACACGCAAACGCTCCTGCTCATCTTTACAGGCATTGGGGTAATCTTTCGCTTTTTGAATATCTTTAACGGTAATCAATCCACGCAAATGAAAATCATCGTTTACAACCAATACTTTCTCGATACGATGTTTATGCAATAAGGCGAGCACCTCTTTGCGATTTGTATTTTCACTAACCGTAATTAAACGCTCTTTAGGCGTCATAACGCTCGAAACAGGCTCGTCAAAACGTGTTTCAAAACGCAAATCGCGACTGGTAACAATCCCAACCAATTCATCACCATCAACAACCGGCACGCCTGAAATCTTTTTGGCCTGAGTTAATCTTAATACATCACGAATGCTCACATTAGGTGTCACGGTAATAGGATCTTTAATCACGCCTGTTTCATATTTCTTAACACGATGAACTTCTAAGGCTTGCTGCTCAATGGTCATGTTTTTATGAATAATACCAACACCACCTTCTTGCGCAATGGCAATAGCTAAACGCGCTTCTGTGACTGTATCCATTGCCGCAGCCACAAGTGGAATATTAAGCGCGATACCGCGGGTTAATTTCGTTTGCATAGAAACTTCACGCGGTAAAACAGTAGAATGAGCGGGAACGAGTAAAACGTCATCAAATGTCAACGCTTCTTGAATAATCTGCATAATGTCAACCTAACAGTTAAGAAAATATTTCCCCATTATAGGGCGAAATACTTGTATTTTAAAAAAACAATCCATCAATAGGTGAAGAAGCTGATGCAAAACGTTTTCGAGGCATTCGACCCGCTAAAAACGCTTCACGCCCTGCCTCAATTCCCTTTCTCATGGCCGATGCCATTAACATTGGATTTTTTGCTTCTGCAATCGCGGTATTCATCAAAACGCCAGCACACCCTAATTCCATCGCCATAGCGGCATCTGAAGCCGTTCCAACACCTGCATCCACTAAAATAGGTACATTTGCATTTTCAACGATAGTTAAAATATTATAGGGATTACGAATGCCAAGTCCTGAGCCAATAGGAGCAGCAAGAGGCATCACCGCAACACATCCCATCTCTTCTAAGCGTTTAGCCGCAATAGGATCATCATTGGTATAAACCATGACTTCAAACCCTTCACGCACTAAAATTTCAGCGGCAATGTATGTTTCAACCACATTTGGAAATAATGTTTTTTGATCTGCGAGGACTTCTAATTTGACTAAATTATGCCCACCAAGCAATTCACGTGCAAGGCGGCAAGTTCTCACCGCTTCTTCAGCGGTATAACAGCCTGCTGTATTAGGAAGAATAGTATATTTATCGGGTGAAATGATATCGAGTAAATTAGCTTCATTGGCATTTTGACCAATATTTGTGCGGCGAATAGCTACCGTCACAATTTCCGCCCCACTAGCTTCAATGGCTAAACGGGTTTCCTCTAAATCTTTATATTTTCCTGTGCCAACAAGCAGACGAGATTGATAAGATTTACCCGCTATAACAAAAGAGTCATCCTGTCCGCCACCGATAGCATGCACAATTTCTAACTTATCATTTGGCTGTAAAGAATGTGTTTCAAACGATTGAAACGGCAAAATTTCTTGATTTAATTCAACCGCTATTTTTTTGCCTTGTAATTCTAATTTTGTTACAACATCGAAAACCGTGCTGTTTTCTGCAATTTCGCGTTCGCTGCCATTCACATAAATGATCATATTTTCACACTCCGTCTTTTTTGTACTGCATTCGCTAAATTTTTAAGCAATGGCAGCGTATCCTCCCATGATAAACAAGCATCTGTAATACTTTGACCATACACCAAAGGCTGTCCTTCAATAACTGATTGTTGCCCCGCTTTAAGATGACTCTCAATCATAACGCCCATAATACGTTTATCACCACTCGCAATTTGCAACGCAACATCGTCACCTACTATCAATTGGCGTTGACATTGTTTCAAACTATTCGAATGACTAAAATCGATCATAATATTTGGGCGGAGTTGCGCTTTTTCCATTCCATGCGCTACTAGATTCACATTCACTGCATCATAATTGGGCTGTTTATTTCCACCACGCAAAATGATATGAACATCTTCATTACCCGTTGTCGAAAAAATAGCGGAATGTCCAGATTTTGTCAGAGACAAAAAGTGATGCGGACTCATCGCCGCTCCAATCGCGTCAATGGCAATTTTAATCGTTCCATCGGTTGCATTTTTAAAACCAACAGGGCATGACAACCCCGAGGCTAATTCACGATGCACTTGACTTTCAGTCGTTCGCGCACCAATTGCACCCCAAGCAATTAAATCAGAAATATATTGCGGCGTTATTAAATCCAAATACTCTGTCGCGGCTGGAATACCATTATTATTCAAATCTAATAATAACTGCCTTGCAATGCGCAACCCTTTATTAATGTTAAAACTTGAGTCTAAATCAGGATCATTAATTAATCCTTTCCAGCCAACCGTTGTTCGCGGCTTTTCAAAATAAACACGCATGACGATGAGAAGCTCATCACGAAATTCAGCTATTGCCTCTTTGAGCAACATACCGTATTCGTGAGCAGCTTTTGTATCATGAATTGAACAAGGACCAACGACAACCACCAAGCGATCATCTTCACCTGTTAATATATTGTGAATCGCCTGTCTTGTATTAAATATAGTTTGAGCAGCTTGATTGGTGATTGGCATTTCAGTATGTACTTCAACAGGCGCAATGACCTGTGTCATACCAGAAATGCGTAAATCATCCGTATTATAATTACTATGCAAAACGGGGTTCTCCTATTTTCATTTATTCTACCGTCACAGATTTAGCCAAATTACGCGGCTGATCTACATCAGTACCTTTTAAAACAGCCACATGATATGACAATAATTGCAACGGCAACGTATAAAGCATCGGAGAGATATGGTTATCTACTTTTGGTACTTTAATAATTTGAACATTATCATCGGGTGTCGGCGATAGTGTTTCATCCATAAAAACAATTAATTGCCCACCACGCGCAGACACTTCTTGCATATTAGACTTCAATTTTTCAAGTAAACTGTTATTTGGTGCAACTGTAATAACCGGCATTTCAGCATCAATTAATGCTAATGGACCATGTTTTAATTCGCCAGCGGGATAAGCTTCTGCATGAATATAAGAAATTTCTTTCAGTTTTAGAGCACCTTCCATTGCGATAGGATAGTGCGAACCACGTCCTAAAAATAAAGCATGGTGTTTTTCTGTAAAACGCTCAGCTAAAATTTCTATTTCTTTATCAAGCTGCAAAACGCTTTCCATTTTACGTGGTAATTTAAACAACTCATCCGTAATATGTTGCTCTAAAACTTGATTTAGCTCAAATCGTCTTCCAATTGCAAGTACAAGTAACATAAGCGACACTAATTGCGTCGTAAACGCTTTTGTTGATGCCACGCCAATTTCTGGACCTGCGCGCGTCAGCAACACTAAGTCCGATTCACGCACTAGCGAACTTTCAGGCACATTACAAATAGCAAGAGTATATTTTGCACCTAAACGCTTTGCCTCTTTTAGCGCAGCTAAGGTATCTGCCGTTTCACCCGATTGGGAGATAGTCACAACCAACGTATCAAGTGCTAATACAGGATGACGATAGCGAAATTCACTTGCAACCTCAATACTACATGGCACACGTGCTAATTCCTCAAACCAATATCTTGCAACTAATCCTGCATGATAGCTTGTGCCACAGGCTAAAATTTGAATCGATTTGATTTGATCAAAAATTCGCGCCGCATCAAATCCAAAAGCACTATCTTGCAAACGCTGAGCAATAAAACGCCCTTCCAATGTTTGCGTAATGGCAAAAGGCTGCTCATAAATTTCTTTGAGCATGAAATGCCGATATTCCCCTTTTTCAACAGCATCTGCTTTTAATTGACTTTCTTTTGTATCTCGACTGACAACATTGTTTTTGTCATCATAAATAATTAACGAATCAATTTTAATTTCAGCAATGTCGCCTTCTTCAAGGAATATAAAGCGTTGCGTCACAGGTAGAAGTGCCGTGACATCTGATGCAACAAAATATTCACCAATTCCCACGCCAATCACCAATGGACTTCCTTTGCGCGCAATGATCAGTGTATCTGGCTCATCAGCACACATAATGGCTAATGCATACGCACCCTCCAATTTAGGCAATGTTTCCTTTACTGCTTGCAATAAATTATCACTTGTTTGGCGGGCGTGAAAAACCTCGTGAACAATGACTTCAGTATCGGTTTCAGAAGTAAACGCATAATTATTTTTAAGTTGAGCGGCTTTGAGTTGCTCATAATTTTCAATAATCCCGTTATGAACGACAGCCACATTATTGCAACTAATATGTGGATGCGCGTTTGCGGTACTCGGTTTACCATGTGTTGCCCAGCGCGTATGTGCAATTCCAATATGGCCCGACATTGGATCAGCTTTGAGTGAATCATCAAGTCCTTTCACTTTGCCTAAAACTCGTTGACGCATAATCGAATGTTCATGAATAACGGCAAGACCTGCCGAATCATAACCCCGATATTCTAAACGCTTCAAACCTTCCAATAAAATAGGGATGACATTTCGTTGCGCGATACCTGCGACAATTCCACACATTATAGTTTCTCCTTTTTAATTGGACGCTGCCAATTTGACACCGAAACCTGTTTCGCGCGACTGAGCGTTAATTGCCCTGCAGGCGTATCTTTTGTAATCGTCGAACCTGCTCCAATTGTCGCATTTTCTCCAACTGTTACAGGTGCCACTAATTGTGTGTTGGATCCAATAAATGCACCATCTTCAATAATGGTTTGCGATTTATTGACACCATCGTAGTTACAAGTAATTGTGCCTGCACCGATGTTAACTTTACGGCCAACAAGCGCATCACCAATATAACTTAAATGATTAACTTTGCTGCCTTGTCCAATATGTGATTTTTTAATTTCCACAAAATTACCGATATGTGTATCACTGGCTAAAACGCTTTCAGGGCGAAGGCGCGCAAAAGGCCCAATACGACTATTTTGACCGATCACTGCATTTTCTATGACACAATTTGGTAAAATTTCTACATTATCGCCAATTATCGCATTTTTGATATTTGTATTAGCACCAATCTTAACATTGTTTCCAATTTTATTATCGCCTTCAAAAACGACATTGATATCAATTTCAACATCTTGTCCTAATTCAACAATATGTCCTCGCAAATCAAAACGTGCTGGATCACGCAACGTAGCGCCACGTTTCATGATGAGCTCTGCTTGGTGTAATTGATAGACACGCTCTAATTGTGCTAATTGTAATTTATCATTTACACCCAAAACTTCATTTTCGCTTTCAGGCGAGCACGTTTTGATAGTAAATCCGTCAGCGACTGCCAAAGCAATAATATCAGTTAAATAATATTCACCCTGTGCGTTATGATTATTTAATTGCGCCAACCAATTTTTTAATGCGTATCCTTGCACCGCTAAAATTCCAGTATTGGCTTCTTTAATGCTTTTTTCTGTTTCATTCGCATCCTTCTCTTCAACAATACGCAACACCTGATTATGTTCATCACGAACAATGCGACCATATCCCGTTGCGTTTTTTAAATTCACCGTAAGTAGCGACAAGGTTTTCTCGTTTACATTTGACAGCAATTTTTGCAATGTGTTTTCTTGAAGTAGTGGGACATCACCGTATAGAATCAAGACTGTTGCCTCTGAATCAATTTCGCCTGCCACTTGCTGCACAGCATGCCCCGTGCCTAATTGCTGTAGTTGCTCAACCCAATGAACTGATAAATTTGAGAGTGCACGTTTCACCAGTTCAGCGCCATGCCCAATAACGACATGTATGGTATTGTTTTCAAATTTTTCACTTAAATCATATACGTGACGCAATAATGATTTGCCGCCAATGGAATGCAAAACTTTTGGGTATTGCGAACACATTCGCGTTCCTTTACCTGCAGCGAGAATAATTGTAATAAGAGTCATTTTCTTTTGTGTGTAAAGTAAACGAAAAAACCCGATAGCGTAGAACGTTATCGGGCTTTTATCTAAGACAGGGCGATAACTGAATAGTTACCCGCCGCGTTTTCTAAATCTTTCGAGTGTGCGCAACTGCATTACCGCTTGGAATAAATCATTTTCAGCGGTTGCATAATCAACTCTGCTTGTTTTATCCGATAAAATTTCTTCTGCTCTCATTTTCGCTTCAAGAGCAGCGGCCTCATCAATATCTTTAGCACGAATAGCTGTATTTGCTAAAACCGATACAACATGTGGCTGTACTTCGAGTAAACCACCAGAAATAAAAAACGAATAACTTTCCGTACTGCTGATTTTAACACGCACTTCACCCGGATTGAGCTTAGTAATTAACGGCGCGTGACGCGGTGAAATACCGACCTCCCCTTCTTCAGCTGGTGCAAATACCATTTCAGCCAAACCAGAAAAGATCTCTTTTTCCGCACTCACGATGTCTACATGCACTAACATGGTCATCTTTTGTTACCTAAAATTTATAAAGTTAGTAGACAACATAGGTACATAGCGCGATTAACGCGAAACTTAATTTCGCGTCTATCACCTTACGCCTTCATTCCTTTTGCTTTTTCCAACGCTTCGTCAATGGTACCTACCATGTAAAACGCTTGTTCTGGAATGCTATCATATTCACCAGCAAGAATACCTTTAAATCCAGCAATAGTATCTTTTAAAGATACATATTTACCAGGTGATCCTGTGAAAACTTCTGCAACAAAGAACGGTTGTGATAAGAATCGCTGAATTTTACGCGCTCTTGCAACAAGTAATTTATCTTCTTCAGATAATTCATCCATACCCAAAATCGCAATAATATCGCGCAATTCTTTATAGCGTTGTAATGTGCCTTGCACGCTACGCGCAACTTCATAATGCTCTTGACCAATAACGAGTGGATCTAACTGACGACTGGTTGAATCAAGAGGATCGATAGCTGGATAAATACCTAATTCTGCAATTTGACGTGACAATACAACGGTCGCATCTAAATGCGCGAAGGTAGTTGCAGGTGACGGATCGGTTAAATCGTCAGCAGGAACATAAACAGCTTGAATTGAAGTAATTGAACCTGTTTTAGTTGAGGTAATACGCTCTTGCAATACACCCATCTCTTCAGCTAGTGTAGGTTGATACCCTACCGCAGAAGGCATACGACCAAGTAACGCTGACACTTCCGTACCCGCTAAGGTATAACGATAAATATTATCAACAAAGAACAATACGTCACGTCCTTCATCCCGGAAATACTCCGCCATCGTCAAACCTGTTAACGCTACACGCAAACGGTTACCGGGTGGCTCATTCATTTGACCGTACACTAACGATACTTTATCAATAACGTTTGAATCGGTCATTTCATGATAAAAGTCGTTACCTTCACGAGTTCTTTCACCAACACCCGCAAATACAGAGTATCCACTGTGCTCGATAGCAATGTTACGAATCAATTCCATCATGTTTACGGTTTTACCTACACCCGCACCACCGAATAGACCGACTTTACCACCTTTTGTAAATGGACAAACCAAATCAATAACTTTAATACCTGTTTCAAGCAATTCATTTGCAGCTGCTTGCTCAGCGTAACTCGGTGCATCACGATGAATTGCCCAACGTGTTTTTTCACCAATTGGACCTTTTTCATCAATAGGATCACCTAACACATTCATAATGCGTCCTAGTGTTTCCTGACCAACTGGAACTGAAATAGGAGCGTTAGTATTTGTCACTTCTAAACCGCGACTCAAACCATCTGTAGTTCCCATTGCAATTGCACGGGCAACACCATCACCTAATTGCTGTTGTACTTCTAATACTAAATGCTTACCTTCTACAATCAAGGCATCATATACTTTAGGCAGCTCGTCGCGTGGAAACTCCACGTCAACAACAGCGCCGATAATTTGAACAATTTTACCGCTCATAAAAATTCGTCCTCAAAACAACCCTACATCTAGGGAAAATTATTTTTTTGAAAATCTCGAAACACCCCCATAACTCTATGGAGGAACACTACGCTACTTACTTAATCACGAACTTAAACAGCGGCTGCACCAGCGACAATTTCTGAAATTTCCTGAGTAATAGCGGCCTGTCTAGCTTTGTTATAAATCAATTGCAATTCTTTAATTAAGTTACCCGCATTATCCGAAGCACTCTTCATTGCCACCATTCGAGCAGCTTGCTCACAAGCATTATTTTCAACTAATCCTTGATAAACAATTGACTCTACATATCGTGTCAACAAATGATCCAATACCTCTTTAGCATCAGGCTCATAAATATAATCCCAGTGTCGACTACTCAATTGTTCATCTAAATCACTTGGCACAATAGGTAAAAGCTGATCAATTGTAGGATGCTGCGTCATGGTATTCACAAAACCATTGCTCACTAAGTGCAGTTCGTCAATTTCACCCTGTACATAAGCATCCAACATCAATTTAATAACACCTATAATATCATTTAGATGCGGAGTATCACCAAGTTTTGCAACATGACCTATTACTTTGATTTTTTTAAGCCCACCAAAAAAACCATAAGCTTTTGAACCCACCGTGCATACATCAACCTCAATACCCGCACTATCCCAATGTTTGAGTTGCGTTAACACTTTTCTAAATAAATTAGAATTTAGACCGCCACACAGTCCACGATCTGAGCTAATTGCAATAACACCAACACGTTTAACATCGCGTTTAACGAGAAATGAATGCTTATATTCAGGATTAGCATGAGCAAGATGTTTTATAATCTTTGCTATTTTCTTAGAATATGGACGTGTTGCCAACATTCTATCCTTCGTTTTACGCATTTTGCTTGCAGCAACCATTTCCATGGCGCGAGTAATCTTCTGTGTATTCTTAATACTGCTAATCTTTGTGCGTATCTCTTTACCAACAGCCATAAGAAGACCTTTTTACCAACTGTGAGTTTTTACAAACGTTTCAATGCCTGATCGAATGCTTGAGCCAATTTCATTATTGAAATCACCCGTTGCATTAATTGAGTCCATTAATTCCGTATGTTCCGATTTAAAATATGAAAGCAAAGCCGCTTCAAAATCCAAAACTTTATTCACTTCAATATTATCAAGGAAGCCTTCATTAGCAGCAAAGAGTGAAACACCCATTTGCGCAACAGACATCGGAGAATATTGCTTTTGCTTCATTAATTCAGTTACGCGTTGACCACGTTCAATTTGCTTACGTGTACTTTCATCTAAATCAGAGGCAAATTGCGCAAAAGCAGCTAATTCTCGATATTGAGCTAAATCTAAACGCGTACCACCACCTAATTTTTTGATGATCTTTGTTTGTGCTGCGCCACCTACTCGAGACACTGACAAACCAGCATTAACAGCAGGTCGAATACCCGAGTTAAACAAATTACTTTCTAAGAAGATTTGACCATCCGTAATCGAAATTACGTTAGTTGGAACGAAAGCTGAAACGTCGCCGCCTTGTGTTTCAATAATTGGCAACGCAGTGAGTGATCCTGTTTTACCGGTCACTCGCCCACCAGTCAACTTTTCAACTTCTTTTGCATTGATTCGTGACGCACGTTCAAGTAAACGTGAATGCAAATAGAAAACGTCACCAGGATAAGCTTCACGACCTGGCGGTCTTCTTAACAATAATGATACCTGACGATAAGCCCATGCTTGCTTGGTTAAATCATCGTAAATAATTAACGCATCTTCACCTTGATCACGGAAATACTCACCCATGGTACAACCAGTGTAAGGTGCGATAAATTGAAGTGCCGCTGATTCTGATGCTGATGCCACTACAATAATTGTATGTGCAAGCGCATCATGCTCTTCTAATTTACGAACAACATTAGCAACCGACGAGCGTTTTTGACCAATCGCCACATAGATACATTTAATGCCAGTACCTTTTTGATTGATAATTGCATCAACTGCAATAGCAGTCTTACCTGTTTGTCTATCACCAATGATTAATTCACGTTGACCACGACCTACAGGAATCATAGAATCAATTGATTTCAAACCTAATTGCACAGGTTGATCGACAGATTGACGAGCAATTACACCCGGTGCGATTTTTTCAATTGGGGAAGTTTCAACACAATTGATTGGCCCTTTGCCATCAATCGGATTACCTAGCGCATCAACAACGCGACCTAAAAGAGCCTCACCTACTGGCACTTCCAGAATTTTTCCGGTACATCTAACTGTATCGCCTTCAGATATATGTTGATAAGCACCTAGAATAACCGCACCGACTGAGTCTCTTTCTAAATTAAGTGCCATACCAAAAGTATGATCAGGAAACTCTAACATTTCCCCTTGCATAGCTTGAGAAAGACCGTGAATTCTCACAATCCCGTCAGTTACGCTGACAACGGTGCCTTCTGTGTGTACTTGTGTGCTTAAGTCGAAGTTTTCGATCTTCTTTTTAATCAGATCACTGATTTCAGATGGATTTAATTGCATGTGGTTTTCTCGCTCTAAATTTAGAGTCTTTGTGCTAATTGTTGAAGTTGCCCTCTAATCGAACCGTCAATTACTTGATCTCCTGCTCGAACTAGAACGCCACCTATTAATGACGAGTCAACAACAACTTTCATGTTGACTTTTTTGCCAAATTTTTTTTCAAGCACTTCATTAAAATGCTGTTTAGATTCTTTGGTAAAAGCATAAGCTGTCGTCACATCAATATCGATAAAGCCTTCATCTTCTGCTTTATACGTTTCAAATAACTCCACAATAAAGGGAATTAGGTTCAACCTATTATTTTCAATAAGTAGCTTTAATAAATTGCTACCTTCTTGATCAAGCTGATCAGCACAGATATCTAGTAATAATGTAAGCAACCTAGCTCTTCCAACTTTAGGATCATCAATCATCCCAAATATTGCATTATCATTCAATACTGCCGCCAAAAAAGATAAATTCTTTGACCATTTCTTAGATGAATTTGTTTCTTTTGCACGCTTAAATACGGCAACAGCGTAAGGTCTTGCCAATGTCGCTATTTCGTTCATGACGTTTAGCCTAATTGGTTAGAAACTTTATTAAGAATATCTTGGTGTTTAGCTTTATCGATTTCTGCACCTAAAATTTGTTGCGCAGCTGCCAAAGCTAATGATGTTACTTCTTGACGTAATCCGTCTTTTGCTTGCTGAATTTCTTGATCAATTTGTGCTTTTGCAGACAAAATTAAACGCTCACCTTCATGTTTCGCATTTTCTTTTGATTCTTCCACAATTTCATTAGCACGCTTTTGAGCAAGCGATACAATCTCAGCCGAACGATCTTTAGCTTCTTTTAGAACAATAATAGCCTTTTTTTCAGCCAATACAATTTGTTCTTGCCCTTTTTCTGCAGCCGCTAAACCGTCAGCAATCTTCTTTTTTCTTTCTTCTAAAGAGTCAAATAACGGTGGCCAAATGTACTTCATGGTAAACCATACCAGAAGTGCAAAGGTAATCATTTGCCCAATCAGAGTAGCATTGATACTCACGATGCGTTCCTATTGTTGCGATTAAAAAAAAACAGCATTTAACCTGCTGCATCCTTTACTGCTGATAAGAATGGATTTGCAAAAGTGAAGAACAAAGCCAAACCAACGCCAATCATTGTTACCGCGTCCAACAAACCCGCAACAACAAACATTTTCACTTGTAACATAGGCACCATTTCAGGTTGACGCGCTGCGCCTTCCAAAAATTTACCACCAAGCAAACCGAAACCAATAGCAGTTCCTAACGCGCCTAAACCTAAAACCAAACCTACTGCGATAGCAGTCATACCCTGCACATCAGCAATCAATTTTGCGAGTTCCATAATACCTCCAACGTATTGTTATAAAAAATGT
>Ga0208089_1000118_pt1 | contig 20460 bp, 15 predicted proteins | sample LakMenEpi29Jun12_FD_150744 | JGI IMG/M metagenome (GOLD analysis project Ga0208089, IMG submission 150744) | Freshwater microbial communities from Lake Mendota, WI - 29JUN2012 deep hole epilimnion (SPAdes) | ecosystem: Environmental > Aquatic > Freshwater > Lake > Epilimnion/Euphotic zone ... | reverse complement strand
GCAGTAATTTTTCCCTGATCATTAATGGTAATATTACAATATGTATAACTTCCATTTAAACCTTTAGCACCTGTATAAGCAGAGGTTTGTACACTATTATCTGGATATGCAAGGGCTTTCCCAGTTGAAATTTGCAATCCTCCAGAGTTTATTGAAACAGGAATTTGTTGATTGTTGTTACTATCTCTGACAGCAAAAACTATTTCCCCATTTACAAAATTATTATCAAAATGGAGGTACTTATCGTTGAGACCTTGAAAAATACTGCTTTTTTGGAGAGAAATAGCAGCGGTAGAACCATTTGAATAAGATAACGAGATGGTATTTGCAGTCAATGAAGTACCAGTAATTGTAGTAACATCTAAGGCAGAATAAGAGGAGGGCAATTGACCCCATTCAGCTTTCCCCGTTTCAGTAGTACATTTTAAATAATTCCCATTCACAAGTGGACTTCCAGTTGGTTGTAAGTAGAGTTCACCAAATGCTACATTAAAATTTCCATAAAAATTACTAGTCACAGGAGATGATGTAGTTCCTACTTGTAAAGAACTTGAAATGGAGGAAGTATTAGTATTATTAAAAATACTTCCGCTTTTATTTATAATCTCAAACGCTCCATAATGAGTCATTTTTCTTGAACCACCAGTTAATTGAACAATACCATTTTTATTGACTTGTATATAATTCTGAGAGTCAAATGAAGTCATTTGGGTATATCCACCAACAGATGAGTTATTAATTTCAGATGCGATGTTTGGGGAAACAGTGAATCCATCAGCATAAGAGGACAAAGGGCCAACAAATAATTGAATAGCTTCTGGAATAATAGTAAGTCTATCTCCATTAGTCAAGAAGTTACCCCATTCGGCTGAAATAATTCCATTGGCATTAGTACTGACCAAAGGGTTATAAAAAGTGTTATTTAATTTGCAAAACATGCCAATGCCGTGATTTTCAACTACTCCTTGGAATTGTCCATTTTTTGTCATTAAAAGCAGTGGATACTCGTCTGTAGCGGCAAAAGTGGTTGTAACTAACAAACTTTTTCTAAACATACGAGGGGATGCGGATAAATTTTTAGCTTGATGAGGAATTTGAGCAATGAGGGGTAAATTAGGTGCAGGTTGTAATTTAATACCATCTGATGCTAAACTAACTCGTTGGTCTGCATTTAATGTGTAGTATCCTCCAGTAATAATTGTTTTTCCTTGAGTCAAGATTCCATTTTGTGTTCTTGTATTTTCAATAGCAACCCCATCACTCCCTTCTGAATACGGACCTATAAACACACGATTGATCGCACTTTTGTTTTCAAATGTCCCACCCAAGAAGACATGATCACGGTTTTTTATTCCTTTGTTAAAACTATCGTCCAACATGTCAGGATAAAAAGCAATACCTTCTGTAGTAGTTAACCCTGTATCAACAACTCGGAAACTGTAATTATTAGATGTTCCATTAGAAGTTGTAACTGAAGTAGCTTGTGTTAATGTTCCATCAGTAGGAGCAACCCACCCTACCGTGCCATCCGTATCAATGCATCCTAACACTTTTCCAATGCCAATGTTCCCTTTCTGAAATTTAAATGTCATTGTTGTACCGTTGATGTCTCTTATAATAAATCCTGTATTTGCAGCTAAAGTAGTAATGGGGTATTGATATTTGAGTGTAGGGTCATTATACACAAAAAATGAATTTGTTGCATAGTAAACAATACCTTGGGCTGTAGAAAATTGACCACCAGAATCCACATAAGTTTTTGTAGCATAAGAATCTTCAATAATTTTTATTTTTGCAATCAAAGAGTCTGTTGTAACATTGTACCCAGTAGTAGCTGCATAAGTCCATTGTGGTAACCCCCACCCTGTTTGATTATCAACATAAGGAATTTTTCCTCTGACATCTAAATTATTTTCAACTCTTAGGCGTTTTTTACAACGTACATCGTCTGTAAATGTATTTGTACTCCCTAATTCAGTTCCATTGTAAAACCGGATATTTTGAACATTTATATTGGTTGGAAATTGGGTTGAAGAAGACATGTAAATAATGAAATGATTAGTGATTAAACTGTTTTATAGTAATTGTAAACGTTTTTAGAAATCTTTTTCATTCGGTTGGTATGTATCATATTGTCCCAATTGTTGGTGAGCGTAAAAAGCGGCAGCACTCAACGTTATCCACTTTACTCCATCCCAGATATGTTTAACACCATCAACGATCATTTCTTTTTCTACATTATAACCTGCCTTAACGTCTTTTTTGGCTGTATCCCAACTACCTCCTACTCCTTCCTCTCGAATTGCGTTTATTGTTTCTTCATACTTTTGTTCAATTGACTTATCTACTTTATTTCCTATGGGTTTAATAGGCTTTAATCCATCATAATTTTTTCGTTTTCCAGGTTCACTTCTTCTCAAGGTCAATTCTTCGTCAAAATACGTGTTATCAAATGTGTCAAGTTTAGGTCCGGATACATCTGGGGTGATTTTTTCGTTATTAGGTGTTGGTGTTGGTGTTGGTGTTTGTGTTTGTGATGGCTGTGCAGAAATGGGTTGACGTTGTTTACGTTTTTTATTTTCAACAGTTTTCTCATTAGGTGATTGCTGTTGCAATCTGATTGGCTCAACCGATTGCATTCTATCTTGACGATAATTTGATTGAACATGTTGGGTTTTTGAGGAGTTTTCCATAAATCTGCTAACAGCAGGTGGGGTATCATGAGATGACACACCTTGACCAAGTTTCGAAGTATAATGGGATTCTGGAATATCAATTGCATTTTTCATAGCGAATCCTGTTCTGCTTCTTAATCCCATTGCTTCATTTAAATCATTCATCTGATTTGCATAATAATTGGCCCCTTTTTCTGTATTTGTCATGAAAAGAGTATTCAAGTAGCTTGCATCCAAAGGTAAATTTCCAGCATGATACTCTCTTAGTTTCATCAAGCTATCAATATAAGTCACTCGTGGGTCTACTAATTGAGGACTATCTAAAGGCATTCCTATTAAATTTTCTTGCACATTAAACGCAGTTTGTCTTTCTTCTGATCCGTCGAAATATAATGGATCGAATTGATGGTGTTCTAATTGAGCAATATTACTAAATGGGTACATTAATTGTCCATTGAACATTTGCCAAGCGTATGAAAAATCACTCATCTTAAAATCAGCTTCATTACCTGAACCACTACCAGCAACTATACGATCAAGAGAATTTGTAGGTTTAAAAGGTGTAGTTCCTGGTTGTAAATCTAAAAATTGTTGAATTTTTTCATCATTAGAATACCCTGTAAAGTACGCACTGATTTGGGCAACTGAAGAAGAAGGAGGGATTTCCATGATAAATTAATTAATGATTTTTGTTAACTCTTCAAACAGTCGTGGATGTGATTTTTCTAAGTAACCAAAGGAATTGTGGCAATGGATCACCCTCAAGCATTGTTTCCTTAATGATATCAAATTGTAATTTAAAGAAGCAGCTTTCTGTTTTTTCTTTCGATGATTATGCAAGAAAATTTTGTCGACTTCAGAATACATTGGACGTTCAATATGAGTGACAAAATCAAGTTTTAGATATGGCAATAAGTATATCATTCTATAATATTGACCTCGTTTGATGTCATACAAAAAAGTACTCTTATATAAATTCATTCGATCTTGATAAAGAAAAAAATTTTTTCTGAGAGCGACACCGCTATGCACCCAAAATTTGACAGTTTCAATTGGAGGATGCTCATATATAAATGAAGAACATGGATACGAAGCTATATTAAACCATTCTATGTAATATGATGTAACACCTGGAGATTGATACTGTTTGATAAATCGTAAAGCATGAACAATTCGTAGATTGTTGATAATCCCAACACTGTATACCACATATTTTTGTATATCAATTACCATATTATTTTCTATAACAAATGCTTCAACAGAAGGGTTTCGAAGAAATGATTGATTAGACAAATAGGATACACATTGAAAATCAAAATTCATGAAAAAATGATTTTTTAGTTACCGTCTTCTTTTTAGTTTCGATTCTAGATTGTCAGAAAAATAGACTACAGACTGATTATTCCCTAAATGTCTAAACGGAAAAGAATTATGAGTAGGTCCCATTGCCGATGTGATTTCGTCTTCGGTTGGCATATGATAAGAATTTCCTGTAGCACTGCTATTTTTATACCTTTCGTCTGATGGGAATGGATTATTTACTGCTTCTTGTTTATATTCAAATATTACCAACTCCAAAAAGAAATCAAGGTTAAAAAAACTCCATTTGTTTCCTTCAGAAACAAAGTTGATTCTAATAGAATCAATGTTTTCTTTAGATGAACTAGTTCGGTAAAATATTGGATTATCGTATTGTTGAAAAAAACTTGTACCACCGTTGTCTCCACCAATGGCAAATTGACGAACCAATATGCCTTTTTTGTTCCCATCACTTGACATTGATAAAGTTGGTAAATCGGACAATACATCAACATACAATGGATTAATGTCTGGGAGATGATAAAAACGTGCTGGACGATTTGGTTGCGTAAATCCATTTGATGGGTATTTTTCTGTCAGATTAGAAATTATATGTTCATCATTTTTGTATACTACTGTAAATATCATTGAAGATGATGGAGTAACATTGTCTTGTAATGCTGGATCATTTTCAGACCAATACAAGTTGTTTGTAATCAAAAATTCAATTTCAATTGGTGGATTATGACCTTTAATGATCGTTTCAAATTGAGGAACCATAGGAGCATGATCGGATGAGTCTGTAAATTTATTTGTAAAAAGTAAATTATACAACCCTGGATTTGAGCTATTTTTTTTAATTTTGAATGAAGTTAAAACAAAATTAACTTGGTATGCGTAATACCTAGTTGTAAAATTTGAATTATAATATCTATTGTTGATTTGCAAACCAGCAATTACAGGTTGAACTGTAAAACCTCCGTCTGCTCTTTGAAATAATGGTTTGATATATAAATTATTTACTTGACTTGTTCCGTTTAAAACGTCGAAAAATATAGGGTCCGAATACGTAATATTTGTTTGATAACCTGAAAACATTGAATAATTTTCATCATTGGACAACATATTAAATAATTGATCCATAGTATATAATCCGTCTGGATAATGAACATGATAAGTAGAGGTGATTTCTGTTCGGTTTAAATTTGTATCAAAGTTCTTTGTAGTAGTATTGTATATGAAAGCTGGAGGAATCATGGTTGTTTCAAATGATAAAATATTGTTACGTTGTTGTCGAGAAATGTTCATAGCACTAGCGTTAAATCCAAAAGCTCTGACACCATACACTAAGTCGAAACCATCTTGAGAAGTTATTGGATCTTGTAATTGATAAATTGCATTTCCAACATCCGCATCAAATGAAATGGTATCGCTAGTTATATATAAACTGCGAGCGCGTACCATTTTGTCAAGTTCATTGTTAGTGATTTGATTATTAGTCATGTTTGTTTCTAATTCTTTTATTAGTGGGTTCACTATGAAGAAAACTACGAAGAGTATCTGTAGAAAAATGATTTTTTACCCACCCGTTGCCTAACTGTTCAAAAAGTTCGCTTTGCTCAGCTTCTGACAACACAGGTGTTGGTGTTGCAGAAAAATATTGACGATACAAAGAATCATCATAAACTTTATTGGTAGATGAGTCTAATAACGAATCGCATACAGCTTGATAAGCACTTTCAGGCAAAAATTCTTTTAACTTCTCGAGCGAAACAGTTTCTTTACTGACACGAACTATTTTTGACATTTTACTAAATCTATTCGAATATGAGCCGAGAATTTCTGGAATTCGAAATGGATGGGGAAAATGAAACTGTTCACGGTAAAACAGAAACACCCCCTGCTGAAAGTAAAAACGAAAATGATGTAAACACGAAATCGAATACAAAACGGACATGGACTCCTGCTAGAGAATTAGCATGGGCCAAATGTCAAAAAGGAAGAGAAGAGTACATGAAAGTAAGAAAAGAATTAACAGAAAAAGAACATGAAAGTGCACGCATGAAAGAAAAAATTAAATTAGAGATGTTGAAAAAGAAAATACGACAAGAAATTGAGGATGAAATGAAATCTGAAATGAAACAAAGCGTGTTAGAGGACGGTGAAATTGAGGATAAAGAAGTAACTACAGAAAACAATGAAAAGAAAAAGAAACAAGAAAGCAAAGATGAATCAACTGATGAATCTTCTGAAGAAGAGATTTTAAAACAAAAAAGTAAGTCCCAGAAAAGAAGTAAGTTACGAAAGAAATCAAAGAAAAAAGTAAAAGCAGAGTATGAGTCCTCAGAATCAAGTTCAGAAGAAGAGAAACCGCAAAGAAAAAAATTAGTATTACAATCATCTCAAAACAGTCAATTTAGACCTTCGGTAAACCGTTTTTCATTTGTGTAATTTCTAAGCTATTTTCTATTTTTTGATCGTTGGAAAATTCTTTTTCCTCAATCGACACATCTCTTTCTACTTTAATTACACCACAACATAGAGTCACAGACTCACATTTTGAAGCAAAACATATTTTCATTCCCATTACCACAGCTCCACTTAAAACCGTAACTATCGACAATATTAAATAGGAATTCATTTTTATTTTTTAAACACTTTTTATTTCACATTCAAAACTTTTTTCACTTTTATTTTTTGTAGATAGAAAATGCAAGATTTTGCAATGCCTCAATCGTTAGAGCTAGAAAGCTCAAGGCGCAATGCTTTACCTGCATTGCGTAGAGAAGTAATTCACAACACTACAACTCAAAATGAATATCGTCCTCAGGAATTATGTTATATTCCACTCGATACAGGTGCTGCTGGTGCATTTATGGACGTTGCTTGTACTCGTCTTGAATTAACGGTTGTAGTTCAAAATAAAAATTATTTTATCGATTTCATCAATTTACCAAGATGTGGATGGCATTCTTTAATCCAAGAATTCGGTATTGAAATTAACAATGGTATACATGAATTGAATCGACATTATGCAGAATGTGTTGAATTGGAAATGATTAAAATGGGGCAAAATAAAGTACCATTTTTGTATACAGCTCCAAACCCATGGAAACCTGCTGACGGTACAGCTGGCAAATTTCATATTAATTTCATTAAACCAAGTATGGTTACAGCTCAAGGTTTACCTCACAATGTACAGTATCCATCATTAACAACCCTAACTTCAGCAACAACTCCAGATACAATCACTCAGAGTATGCTTCTATATTCAAATCCTTTTTTGAGTCAATCTGTCGGTACTCACTTACAGCTTCCATCAGCTAGTACTGGCACAGGGATAAGTGCTTATGCAGCTGGATGGTTTGTTTCTTCATCATTCGATGTAGCTCAAGCTTACTACGATGATCGTTTGATTAAATTTCCAACTGCAACAGTAAAACAAACATTTGTTAATGCTGATTCAGATCGGACACAAGATGTTGTTAGATATAGTTCAACAAATAATTCTAGTTTAGCAGATTCTAATGGTCATGTTAATACAGTTTTAACAGCTTCAAACCGATTAATTGGAATGCCACATGGTGGATCTGTTTTATCAAGGTATTCTAAAATAAATCCTGGTACTTCTAGTAGTATATCCATTTATAATGTGACTCCTGGACAAGCTACCGTTTCTTATCCTCCAAGTATGTGGCCAGCTAAACAACCTTGCCCATTTCATGAATTACAAGCATTTTTTCATGAACAATATAACCATGTTAATAGTGATTCAATTTTAAATTATTATGCAAATTGTAAAAATATTCCTGTTGGAATTCCTCTTTTTTTACATGGCTCAAGCAGTGGTTCTAATGAAATTTGGGGTAGCAAAATTCATTCAGCCCCTGTTCCAGATAATTTTGCAGCTGTTGGAGCACAAACTGAATTCCATATTAGTCTAAAAATATACAGTTCTTTAATTGGAGAGTTAGCAAAAAAATGGTTTCCTGAATTAGTTGTTCCTCAAGGTCGTATGAGAGTTCGAATCCGATGGCAAGAACCACAGATCGTTTTTCAAACATTAATGGATCCTTGTCGTCGAGTACCAGGTACCAGTAGAGATTGGTACCCCAATTTAGGAATTTATTCCACTGACGGATCTAGCGTATCATCTATACACTCCATATCACCTTCTTTAATAACATCTGGAATTCATCCTATTATGGTTTCTGATTATCAAGCAGGAGATGTTTACATTGACTCTATTGCATTAGGAAAATATCCGATTCCAGTGATGCGAATGAAAATGGTTCATGATTTATTTACAGCTTTTGATATTCAAAATTTAAGAGGATTATCGAATAGTTCTAATGCTACTCAGTTATATGGTGGTGGTACCGACAGTCAAAATGCTACTAGATTTGCTACAACTATGTATGGAACATCACTCGAAGCTAATACATCCAAAAATGGAGAAAGTTTAGCCAGCTATGTTTCTAATAGAAGCATTAATGCCGTCAATGGCTTTAATGCTTTAAACGCACTAAATCAGTATCATGCAGAATTGAAATCGAATGGTGAATTCGGATACCCAATATTCCCTGTAATTTCACCAGCAACTTACCCACCGACAGGTATTTCTTCATATGATCCTGCTCTTGCTCCAAATTCAATTGCACATTACTGGAATTATACTCATCCAGAAGATTGGCATTCTAGATATCTCAATCAAAATATTGTACAACCAGGAGAGACTTTAAGTACTGCAGGAACATCTGAAGCACCCCGAACTAAGGATATATTATGGTACTCAGAATTAGATGGAACTGCTAGTCAGAACCCCAAATTTAAAACTGACCCAATGTATGATTGGGATACCAAGTCATTAAATTGGAACCCATTTTGTTTTCCTACCCCGCAATATTTACCATTACTTACTGCTTCTGATAAAACGACAATAAGAACATTAAGTCAAAACGATTTTATTAATGAAAATGCAACTGCGTTTGGTACTTATTTGGAATGTTCATGTGCTCAAGTTCGTCGTACACACAGTAGCTTGTACCCTCTTTTAATTCCAGACTCTGTATCATCTCGTATTGATGAGCGATTGACCTATATGATCAAAAACGTACAAATTGTTACTCAACAAATTGTTTTACCTCGAACTGCAGCATTATCAATTATTGAAAATGCCTTAAATGGTGGTATAAGTATGGAGACTCATGCCTGGAAAGAAATGGAATCAATGCTTCCACGACAAGAATCACAAAAAGCTCTAATTAATATGGCTGCAGCTTTTTGTACAGATATTTCTTTTGTGTTTCGTCCAATTAATACTTATCAAGGCGACGTAGCTTATGGATACAATTCATTTTCATTTTACAACCCTTTTACAAGTTTTCGATTTGAATTTGATTCAACTTTAACTCCTGATTCGACTAGCGAACGTGATTACAATTATTTAGGTGGGAAACCTATTTATTATAACGAATGTATTATACAACAAAGAGTTGGTATTGATATTCAACTACAACTTTCTTCTGAATTATTACCTCGACAACCAATTGATTCCATTCGTCGATTAATACAACATGTTCGTTGGGGAGATCAAGTTTTTTCGGACAGGGATTATATGCAACTAGATCCGCATATTCATCCTTCTTACGGGACTCAAAAAGGTATGGTTATCAATACTTTACAAGATGGTTTTTGGGCGTGCTATCTACCTATTTCTGCTTTAGATGACCAAACTATTACGTCCAATCCATTCTTTGCTCCTGCTGAAATATCTTTAAGAAAAATGTTGCGTGGGAAACGTGCTCCAATTAATTCCCTTCCATTTTACAAACCATTTGATGGAACATTCCATTTATCATTTAATTTGGAAACATTTATGGGTCAAAATGAAAAAATTCGTACAGGAGTCCCAATTGTCAACAATAACATGTTCCTAAAAATGGACAAATGTCATTTACTTCGTGATTATGACACACAACTTTTAACAATTGCTCAATGTGATGCTAGAGTAGTTTTTGAAAGAGGAGGTACAATGCAATTCTTCACTTAATTAAAACTTTTTTGCATCTAATTTCAATATACTTCTACATTTCACTAGTAATTTCAAAACCAAAAGGAAAAGTACGAATTTGTGAACACCCTTCCCAGGTAAATTCTTTGTTAATTTGATATAAACGTTTGGTAATGATGGCGCGAACCTTTTTTTCATTGTAACGGGAATAAACTTGACCATAGGGTAGAGCTGAATTTCCAGAATTGGAAAAAATAGTGAAATTCTTAACAGGAATTGTAAATGGGCTGGAGCTACCTTTAATTATGTTTTCAATTAATGGTTTAACAGATTCAAATAACATTCGATTTTGATTTTCGAGAGTCAACTGTACACCTTTGGCACGAAATACTTCATAACTAGGGTCTTCTTTGACTTTTAATCGAAGCGAATATAATTTTGGTGCAAGAGCATAAACATGTTGGATAACATGTTGTGGGTATTCATTTGTCCATTTTCCCAAACCAACATCTGTTAAAATTCCCATCACAACAGAGTAGAGAAATATTATCGAGTCAGTATCACAATATATAACGTTTTCAGGTCCCACTTGTAACATTTTTTGATGTAAAACACATCGTGCTGTCTCAGTTACTTTGGCTGCAATGAATAAATTTCCATGTCGAACAGGATTAATAAATTCATTTTTTACATCATAACTTGTTTTATAAACTCCAGGAGAAATTTCACGAAATTTACAAGAAGATTGATCAATTTGTTTGTGATTCCATAAACTAAGAAATTGCTGTGTCCCATAAATAGTTGTATGATTTGTCTTAGAAGATTTTTGAGCAAATTTCCCCCACAATGAATTTAAATATAATTTTGCAAGGCTTCTCAATACAGCATTTTTCTTCACTTTTTGAGGACGAATACGTGCCAAATTTCCATTCTGATAATATAATTTTTCAACTAACAAACTCATTTCTTCCTCGGATGGAGTATCACTTGAAGCTCCTAATTTTTTCCATCCTTCTGCTTCTTGTTTCAATTGAAAAAAATAATTTACATACGCTGCAAAATGACAGCAACTTTTATTTCTTTCATCCCAATGATAGATTTCATAAATATTTTCAATTTCATATCCATTTTGCATTGCCAAATATAATTCTTCAGTCCCCCAGCATCCTTCCATTGGGTAAACTGGAAAAAACAATCGTCCACTAGTGGCATCTCTTTGAGGTAATAAACCAATTAAATCCGTTTTTCGAGGATTAACTTTTACTCTAGCAAAACCATAATACCGATTTGAACAAGTAGGATGAAACCGGGTTAAATCAATTTCATGACCTATAACATGAATGGGGTTTCCTAATGGAAGAGAGTGATGAGCATAAACACTTGGATAAAGAGATGTCACATCATAATAATGAATTTCTTTGTCTAACAATGCAGCATTAGAATAAAGTTGAAATACTTCGGTTCTACCACCGTAAAAACAATCCTGTGGATTCATCAGTTGGAAAGATTTTACAATATACGGGTCTTCAAATGAACAATGAAAATTATGACCCCATATAGTCACCACTCTACTGTAATTTTTCTGTAATGACTCTAGTATGGATTCCAAATTTTTACGAACATCCGAAGCATACATCCCTCTATCAGGTAAAATCCAATTGAATTCATTGTAATCAATCATACATTCAGGACACCCCCAGTATGAACACGATAAATACCAATATAAAGTATTGCTTTCAGGTGCATAACCATCAACACATATGTTTGTTTCAAAATCATAATATTCTTTGCAAGAATTTCCTAAATGATAAATAAATTCACCTGATTGTTTCATAGTTTGGAATACCCATAAGGCACCTTCCCAACTTTTACCTCCACGATTTTTCTTGTAAAAAGAACGAATCCCTTTAAAATCATAATCATTATGATCAAAACTAGCAAAACCGTGAAGTAATGTTTGCATGGTAATTTGAGGTAATGTCATAAATTGTAATGGGTCTAATTTTGGCACAGTCCAATTCATAATTTTTTCAGCATCCAGATTTTCAAAATTCATACAAGCTTCTCGATAATGGCGTACAATTTCTGCTAAAACAATTACATCCAATAAGCAATATTTTCTTAATTCCTCTTGAAAAACCCATTTCTTTTTGGCACATCGACATTCTAAGTTCTCACAAGTGCAATAAATTTCTTGTTGAGTTTTGTACCACTCAATAAACTTTTCTTTTGCTTTAAAATTTTTATACGAGTCCAAGCCCCAGTAATCGTCACAGGAATCTAATATTGGAATTGGACCGATATACTCATCATTTCTACCATTGTTAAACTTATGAGGAAAATCTCCTTTTGACACTTCAATTTCAAATGCTTCAGCTATACTTTTCAAGCTGCCAGGTATAAACCTCATAAAATCGATAAATCGAATATTTTTTTCTGTTAAAGAAATTTGAATAAATTTGTGTTTGCTAGTAGGGGATGGGACATATGTATGAGTAATTTCTCCTCTTTCAAATATACGCAACAAAAAATGTATATCATAACTTCCTCCATTGAATGCAATAAAAAGTGCATTTTGATAAATTGGATTGGTCATAATTTCTTCTACAAATTCAACTTCTGTTGGGAAGTATTTACCATTTTTTTCCTCATCATTCATAGGGTAAACTTTTCGTATCATTAAACAATTACATTCATGACGTAATAAACCCAATTCATCCACTAATTGGGCACATTCAAGGTCATACACGTAAACACACGAGTTGTCAATAATCTCAGTTTTCTTTGCAGGGATATAACAAACATGCTCCATATACTTATGTTGATGAATTTCTTTTTGACATTGATTACATTTATAACATGTAAGGGTTTTATTTCCAACTTTTTTGTACGCTTTATAAACTTCTCTTTGCTGTGTAGACAATTGTTTATCTAGTTCTTCTTCATATCCAACTTTAAAATCCTTTTTTAAAACACATTGTGATATATGACCAAGAGCACTTTCTTTATTTTTTCTTAATTCAGAAACTTGTTTTTCATCACACACAGGGCAGTAATTATATAATCTTAACTCATCTTTTCTTCCTTCAGATTTAATAAAACTTGGCAAACTAGAGATTGCGTGAATATGACCTTGATCAAAGACCAAATGAATCATTAACAAATTTCCATATGTATCAACTAATTCTTTTGGTGTTTTTTGAAAAGGAGTAATGACATGGACACGATTGCAACGAACTTCCACATCATATATAGAAATACAAACTTTAAAAAAATCTGAAAATGCTTGACCATATTGTGACAAACATGTATAATCCAAATTTTTTTTATAATGAGCTTGAAGGTGAAACCATATCTCTTCTGCAGCCATTTCCCAATACTCCTCTTCAACCTCATCTAGTGCACCAGCAATAAATTTATTGGATTCATTTTTGTATTTACTCGGGTTAAATAATTTTACAAACCACTTTCCATTAATTTTTTCAAAAAAGGGCATAGCACGTGGCATGTTGTCATAATTTGCTACACATTCCACATACATACACTCAGCTTTTACACTTTCACATAATGTACCAGTGACTAAAATATTTTTACAAACTCGAGATTGAAACATAAAATGGTACAATTGACAACGTATTAACGACATCATCAAACAACTATTCATTTGTTTTTGAGGAGTTCGAAACAAAGCAGCTGAAACAGTAAATCGATTGATCAATGACCCTAATAAATAATGTTTTTCTTTTTTTGTCCCAGCGTAAGGAGCTCCAACTAGCATCCCATTAACAGTGGATCTTGTATTAGAAGAACCCTGAATAATTCTACGCTGACGTTGTGTAGCTGCATTAACTGCTTCGTTATTTGTTGCAACCGATAGAGGTAAAGATGGATCATGGATTAAACTAAAGTAAAAGTAAAATTCTTCAATACCAACGGTTCTTAAATTCACACTTGTACCACTGTTTGTAGTTTGAATGACACGATCATATTCGTTGCAAAATTCAGATACATCATAATCAATCCCATTTGATAAACTTCCTTCCAAGACATACGGAATATGTAATACAGTTTCATTTTGATTTGCATAAATGGTCAATGAAACATAAAGACGAGTAATTCTGTCTATATTAGGTGCAAATTGGAAAGGATTTTTTCGACGTAATTGTTGATAAATATTTTGATTAGGTCTGTAGAATAAATAATCAAATGCGATAGTCCCACCACGATCTAGTAAAGCTGTTGGTAAACGAACTTTTAGAATAATACTTCGCATTAAATTAGCTTTATAATTAATTGCAAATCTCTGTGAAGGAGCCTGAGCATCATTTTTAACGCGAACAGATTGAGGCCAAATACCAAATACACGATTGTGTTCAGGTATAAAATAAAATAAGTGATTAGTTTTTCCGTCAGAGTATTTGCAAGATATTCTTTCAGATGACATAATATCATCATCGATAGTAATAATAGGAAAATCAAAATTTTGAGTGACCATTGCATTCGGTTCAGATAAATTTTTACTTGGTAATCGTATCATTGCTAATGCAAACAACAATGATAAAAAATCAGGACGATTTGTTAACTCCCATGTCCAACGATGTAACCTGTTACCTTGATAACCTACTTGATGGAGATCTGGAATTAATTGAATAAAATCAGAACGATTTTCTTCCATGTAAAATGTTTGACGTATTAAATTAATAACCATATTCAAAATTTCTTTAATATTTCCATCCCAACGAACTTGGTTCAAATTTCTTACCGAATTTGTTCCATTGTAAAAATGGTAAAAAAGTTGTCGAAGTGAATTATTTACCTGATTTCTAGGCTGACATAATAATTGTTGACAATAATTAAAAGAAACTGAGTCAATGTTACCATTTGAGTTTAATCTACTAGTCTGAAACATCCATCTTTGAATTGTTATCTCCATAAATTGCATAAATTCAGTTGCCGCTCGTAACTTGTTTTCGTTATTTTCTCCATTTTGATTGTATGTAGTTCTTTGCATTTCTTGAATAACTGACGAAGCACCGCGATAATACCCAGTATTTAATATCCAGTTAATAGATGTATTTGGAAAATTCCCTCTTAAAATGTTAACATTTAATTCATCGTACTGTTGGTCAATTCCTGTAAGTTGCAATAAATTATCTCGTAATGACACATTTTGATCATAAAAATTTCCATTTCTACGACTCCGTTCTACTTCTTCTACATTAATTTCTTCGTCATCAAAAAAATTCATCGTGTACGGCAAAAATAATGAAATTTAAATATTTTCATTTTAATGTGAAAATTCAATTATGAAAATACAAATGAAAATACAAATGAAAATACAAATGAAAATGGTTTATGTAAAAATCATTATTTCATGGAGGTGACTATTAAAAAATTACACGAAGATGCTTTACCACCTATCCAAGGATCTTTGCATTCTGCTGGTTATGATTTATTTGCATATTCTGATGTCACTATACCTGCTTATGGCAGTGTTAAAGTATCTACTGGAATTGCTATTGGATGGTCAGATCCATTAGTATATTTACAGTTAGCTTCGAGATCAGGTCTTTTTATTCAAAACGGTATCACTTGTGAAGGAGGTGTCATTGATTGGGATTATCTGCAAGAAATAATCGTTTTAATGCAAAATCATACACCTGATCAATATGAAATAAAAAAAGGACAGAGAATTTGTCAAGGTATTTTTTTAATGCGTCCAATGATTCAAAGATTTGCTATTGTAACAGATTGGATTTCCCCTGGACAATCCTATCTTCCCCTACCCTCCATGCAAATTCGTTACGGAGGTTTAGGTAGTACAGGGAAATAAATGAAAATATATTTGCATTTAAATAATAATAATTTCACTGTAATCACATAATGGAAATTTTTTGTTACACGTTAATAATGAAAACGGAAATTCAATTTTATATTTCAATACATGAAAATAATTTAGAAGTGACTTGTAGTCTAGAAAATGAAGGAAAAAGTGAAAATTTAAATGATTATTCCTGGGGTAGTTGCTTACAAAATATAGTTTTATTTGGTCTTTCATTTATGGCTGCTCATGATTTCCAATTAAAAAACTCAATCATGAAAACTCAATTGAGGCACATTATGAATAGAATAAAACAATTTGAAAAACTTGGCCATATAGAGTTGTCAAAAAATGTACTTGGAATGTTTTTAACCGAATTCCGTACATTTATTCATTTATGGTTCCAATTTGTAGAAACTAATGGACATTCATTCTTTGATGATTGTTATTTAATACGTAGTACGATCGGACTTCTTGTCTGCTTTCATTTGATGTATTTTCACTGGTCAGCAAAAACACTTACCTGATCATATTTATTATATGAGTTGTCGATCGAAAAATACCCGTTCTAAAAAATGTCTTTGTAGAAAGAAAAAAAGAAAGTATTAATAATTTAGTTAATATTTACTTCTACGTTTATTTTTCACCGGAATCACCTTTTCACCCTTATGAAGAATGTATGCACCTGTTTTTCTTACATTTCCTCCACTCTTAAACGACCCCAAAATAGGTAGTCTTTCAATAAGTCTTTTAACACCATATTCAGCTATCATTCCTCCGTATTTCGAACCTAATGCGCTACCTTGCATACCCATCCCAAATTTGCTAGCTGCTAGCCCTCCTAAGGCTGCGCCACCAATTGATCCAAATTTTTTTGATAAACGTATAATTGTTGGTTCTTCTACTTTTTCAACTTCTGAAGGGCTCACCTGGCTAATAACTGTAGCTGTTACACTGGGTTCTGTATCTTTTTCAGGTGGCACAAATACTGATTTTCTACTTCTTCCTTTTTTAAAAGCTTCTACAGCCTTTACAACCGTTGGAGAAACTTTTTCACCTTTTATTCGTTTGTTTGATTTTTTAGAAACGTTCATTTTGTAATTTTTAAACACTTATTTATTACAACAAACTGTATACTTTACATATGTCTTCATGTAATTTTCATGGTCAGGTTTACTATGTTGAATATTTAAAACATCGTCATCAAACATTACATATTCTTCTTTTTCAAATGACCAACATATTTCATCAGCGCAAAAAACACAGTACCGTGTATTACATCGATTGCAAACAATGTAGCATTTTGGACACACAGCAAGAGTACAATTCTGACATCTTTTAATTAATTGGATAGTTGCACAATTTTCACACTTCGGCTCATTCATATTTTATTATATTAAAATTATGGAAAACTCGAATAAAAAGAAAAAAGTAAAAATAATGAAAAAGAAGAAAAATCAATGGGTTCTAGATGTGTTATCGACGAAAAAACAAAATAATATAAGTTTTAAGAATGCATTATTATTGGCATCAACCAATAGAAAGAAAACTATTTCTTAATGTAACTAAACATTAGTAGTCTCCGTCACTTTTTCTTCACATTCGACAATTTCTGCCTTCTTACGTTTACGTGATTTCGACTCGCTTAAAGATGCGACTGATTTTCCAGGATAGCTTGATAATTGCACACTAGCACCTACAACTCCATATTCAGAAGTGAAGTAGCCTACACCTAAACGGATAATATGTGTATGATCTGTGGAGCGAAATTTTTTAAAATAATCTTCGTTGGATCCCGATTTCCATGGCCATTTCAGTTTGGTAACAAGAGGAAGGTATTTAATTTCTGGTTGTTCTCCAAAAGTATTCGCTTGTTGAATTTGTTTTAACCAAAATTCTAAGCATCTATTGACATCAGCTTTGTAACTATTCGATTCACTGTCATTACATTCCCACACAGCATCTAATCCATCTTCACTTGACTGTTCACCGTTTGATGGTTGCAACTTGATTGAGTTCGAAATAGTTTCAGGAAGTTCCCATTGTACATCTAAACATTTCCCGGTATTGTTATCTCGTGCTTGTAACACATACATTAACACGCCTTCTTTATCAACTTTTAGTGGTGTAATGACAGGGTCAAATAGATGGTTTCCTAGACATGTGACAAACCATGCGGGGTCATAGATAGTCAACGCTTTGCTACCTAAATAGATACGAGGTTTAACAGATTTCAACATTTTTGCTATATTCAAAAAATAATGATTTCAACGCAAATATTATCATCATGAAAATATTTTCATTTGTATTTGGAACTGTTTCCCCCTAATTTTAGTTGTTCTAGAATACTATTCGATTTCATTTTTTTTCTAATGAGTGAATTAAGTACTACCGAAATTGCGATTGCAAAAACAATTCAAGAACAAGAAGAAAAATTTAATCGCCTTCTAAATGCAATTGGTCTGCAAACGCCTATAGATTATATTTTTTTAGATTTCGCTCTTCAAAAGTCAAGGCTTAATTTAGAAAAAATTACTGATACGCCTCATTTTTTATTTCATACAATTAGTAAAACAGATATTCAAAACAAAGATAGACCATTTCCTCATTGTTTGTTCATTGAAAAAAAGTCATATAAAAAATTTGATGTAAATGCTCAAACTACACTCGATGCTGAACATGGTATTATTTGGTCTTTAACACCAAGTGATTTTTGGGAAACTAGAGATATATTACCGTTTACTGATTTCCATTTGTATTTTATGGATGTCTTAAAACCTTTATATAATTATTCTGCTGAAGAATTATATCGATTGTTTGATGAAAAACAAAATGAAACATTTTTTGTGTCACATGGAAATCGCTCATCCACTGAACAACGACGAATAGTCACACTATTTTGCACTCCTAAACATATTGTTGTGTTTCATTTTGATGATATTGATATTTCAGACGTTTCAGAAAATGAAAAATTTTTTTCCAAATGGATATCAGCAGATTTATCGCTCTCTTTACATTCTTTGACAGAGTTTGCATTATTCCATAGACCAAGTGTTCAATTGGTACCTAAAACTGAAACGGTAACAAATATAGAAACTAATTTACAAAAAGAAAAAATTGAAAGGAAAGTAATGTTTAGTACACCAGGTTTAGATACGGTAGGTGACGATGATTGTATGAATTGTTCAGCATAACTGTTTAATTTTCATTACTATGAATGCCACTTTTACAAACGTGACTCTATTAGGTCAATTAAATTTTAATGATGGGTCAAGTTTATCTTCTACAGATGATTTGAAATTTGTCAATGTATCCGGTTTCGAAAGGAACTTAGTAAATGGTACAACTTCATTGCTTTCAGACAAATTTCTCCTGAATAATGATATAATCTGTCCAACAAAAGTCATAAGTAATAACATTCAATCTAACAGTATAGTTTTTAATGACGACGTGGATTTAAATGGTGATTTAAATGTACAAACTAAAGCGTTTACAAATTTACTTAAGACAGATATTGAAACGACAAAAACTGGTTTCAATTCTTTGATAACTGATCATTTTGATAGACCAAACAAAAGAATGAGGGTTACAGATGCATCAAACACATCCACCTACGGTGCAAATTTTATCAATATAAACACTACCTCATACACAGATACGCAAATTACTATTCCATCTGCTGTCACTTATGCAATCACCAAAGGTGTTACTTTACCACGAATTGTTTTTTCTGACAGTGAATTACAATTCAGGGTCGGTTTAACAGCAGGCATCTTATTCAGCGATTCTTCCGTAAGCATAACTCGAAATATTGACATGACAGGATCAGAATTATCACAAAGACACATTTATTCGACTTTTTTCAATGTAAAAGATCATAACAACAATGCTTCTCGAACAAGTGAAATATGGCAAAATAATCAAATATTAACGTTGACTAATCAATCAACAAGCGGAAGAACAAGATTTGTGAACTCTACTGCATCAGATTCTCCCACTACAACTTTCGAAATTGATACAACAAACACAACGTCCTATGTAACATCTCATTTTAGAAAACCCGTTGTTTTAAATTCCACTACTGCAAATGAAAGAGTTATTACTTCATCCTACTATAATATTAGCGACATTAATGGAAATGCAAATGATGTTTCTCAATTATATCAAGAAGGAACAACATTAAACTTTTTCAATAAAACAATTAAAGTCATGGATTTAGAACCAACTAACGGAATAACATTTTACAAAGCGACAAAATGTAGTGCAGATTTAACTATTACTAATGGGTTTTCCATTAACCTAGGATCAACCACTGCTTTGCGTCAAACTTCGAGTTTTGGATATAATCAACTTGATAAAACTCAATTTATAGGAGAAATCCAATTGATGGGTAATCAAAATCTCACCATGGTTTCTGGAACGGGTAAAATTTCCCAAGCTGTAACTACCGCAGATACTTCAACAAAAAATAATTTCAAATTAAGTGAATTTCGTTTCAGCGGCTCCACAAGCGGGGGTGGTACGGCATTTGAATTTTATGACTCTACTAATGGAAAAGGATTATATTTACTACCAAACAGTGCAGATGGTTCCCTTTCTAAAATAAATCAACTTAATGATTGCTGTTTAACATCGAGAGGCGGACAAAATGC
>Ga0208089_1000116_pt1 | contig 20544 bp, 22 predicted proteins | sample LakMenEpi29Jun12_FD_150744 | JGI IMG/M metagenome (GOLD analysis project Ga0208089, IMG submission 150744) | Freshwater microbial communities from Lake Mendota, WI - 29JUN2012 deep hole epilimnion (SPAdes) | ecosystem: Environmental > Aquatic > Freshwater > Lake > Epilimnion/Euphotic zone ... | reverse complement strand
ACCGACTGTAAGTCTAAAATGTTTCAACATCGTAGACGGTAAAAATACCCCATAAAATCGCGTCTAAAATATCGTTTTTTGGTATTTAGTAGACAATATCGTCTATGAATCGATTTAGTAGATGATTCTTTCGATTCAAATTTCAGCTAAAAATCCTTAGCGTACGTTTTCTCCCCGTTAGTATTGAAACCCCCTATTTGCCTCAACGTCGGAGATATGATAAGACTTTTTACTTCTCATCTGTTACTATGGCGTTTTTTGCAATATACGAATGAGAAGTAAATGAAAAAGATATATAATAAAAAACACCTATACGTTCAAAAACGATTTTTTAAACAAAGAGTGAAAGGCGAATATAGATCGTTGTGTTGGAGCAAAAATGTCTACAGAGAATGGTTCAGATTCGCTCAATTATCCCCATTACCATACCCCAGCGAATTCGGGAATCTATCTCAATACGGTAAGGCATGTTCTTATGTTGATATTCACGAAGTGACACCTAAGATTGGCCGGTTACGATATGATGACGATAAGGAATTCAATCAGTGGTGGAAGGAAAAAATGGATTTGTTTTATGAACCCGCTGAACAGTTTAATGATCGAATCGTCACCAAAATTTATCCTAATCAGACAGAACTCTCTGAAGACCCTAATTATCTTTATCTTCGGATCGATCGTAGAGATTTAGATAAGGCAGTGATTGAATTCAATAAACTGATGGTAAAAGAATATGAAAAACAAAAAGAGAAGGAAATAAAGTTTCAGTTTGAAAGTAAGGCTAAATTCCACCCATCTGTCCCACAAAAAAACATAACTCTCCTAAAATTAATGATTTATAGGTTAGCTTATGATATGAAATTCAACCAAAACAAAACCAGAATCGATATTGTTATCCATCTTACTGAGAAGGGATGGTTAAAAAAATCAGAAAATTATGATCAGGATAAGCAAAAATATGAAACTAACAAAAAATTAGATGTGGCCATTGGTGATGATGTTTTTTACAACGAAGTCAAAAGAGTTTCATTCTTTTTAGGGAAAGCGAAAAAAATATTTGAAAATATTGAGCGAGGAATATTCCCATAAGGACGAAAATAGATACTGAGCGAAAAATGGGTACTCAAAACGCCATAATGATATGATTTATTGTTTATTATCATAAACTAATCTCCACCAAACTCGAATAAATCACTCGCCATTAACCTAATTTTAAATTATAATTTAAACTTATTATTAGGTTTTAACTCAAAGGTGCAAAAATGGCCGGTAGACCCAAAAATTCTCAACGAAACTCTAAACCCATCTTAGAACCACAATACAAAATTCTCAAATCCTACATCAACGGTTTAGATACCTTTCAAACCACCAAAACAAAATGGCTCAGAACTCTCGAAATCCTTTATATGAGCGGAATGCGAGTCTCTGAAATCCTTAACCTAAAAATCAGCGACATTCAAAACGCTATCGAAAAAGACGAACTCACCGTATTTATCCCAAAACAACAAATTATCCGTCATATTCCTTTAAGTGATAAATCCGTTAAAATCCTAACAAAACTCATCGAAAACGAATTCAACGCCGAAAACAATTTCCTACACAAACGCAATAATCCCAAAAGCCATCTCAACTCCAATGGTTTCACCAAAGAGTTCAACGATCTTATTCAAACCGTCTTAGGCGACAATTACTCTTCTCACTCATTTAGAAAAGGTATCATCACTGAAATGGGCGTAGGTGGCATCAATCCTAAAATCATTCAGCATTTCATCGCCCATAAAAATGTCTCCACCACCCTAAACTACATCAAACCCACTTCCAATGATATCCGCAACGCCTTAATGCGTTAATGCGTTAATTATCCCAAATAACCCAATTTCAATCGTCGTATAATGCGACGATTTTTTACGCACTATGCCAAAAAATAGGGATTCCGTTTCTCACAAAATCCCTACTATCCCATTCATAAACAAAGGTAAAATAAACTATTATTCCGATATCAAATGCTATGCAACTTTCTTATATCTTTTACCCCCTTTTTCAAAATCATTAATCCAAATCTTTTTGTATTGTGGATTATTTCTATTTCCAAATGGTTGAACTCTCCAATGACCGTTCACTTTGTGTGGTTCCATTGGATAACGATTGTTAATATTCTCATCATTAGATGCCTCTACTTTATCATAATCTGTTTGATCTAAAATCATAGACCAAGCTTTGTTTTTATTATAATATTTAGGTGGTGATAATTCTTTAATTAAATCATCTAATGTTAAATAAAAAATACAGTTTTCATAAACATAGTTAATTAAGTCCTTTTCTATTGTTATAAAAGAATAATTATAACATTTTTCACCATTTATAAAATAAATACCATCTGCATATTTACAATGATTTTTTATAACAACTAATGAGATAATATCTTCTTCTAATGATATTGACTTATTAAATATTTTTAAAGATATCTTACCGTTTTCAATTGGAAAAAAAGTAAATTCAAAAATATTTTTATTATAAGTATGATAATAATAAATCAATTGACTTATAAAAGTTTGAATTCTATCATTACTATTATTATCACAAATTTTACAATTATTCAAAAAGAAAAGGACATTTTCATTTTTATTTTCATAAATAACATTATTTTTAATAAAGTTATTGTTAATATTTTTGATAATATTTTTTTTGATATTATTTTCTTTATCGGTTGGTTTATTTAATCTAAAGTTGTAATTTTTTCTTCTCGGATAAACATTTTCTCCTTTATTTAAATCAATCATTACTAATTCATCAATACTATTGATGTCAACTAATAATATACCTTTTTCAAGTTTATATTCAATAAGCTTTTGGGATATCAAATTTTTTATTTGATTTATTTTCAATTTTAATTCTATAGCCGCATCCTTCACAGTTAAGAATTTTTCTGAATTACTAACATTAAATTCTTCTTTGAAAACTGTAGAATTTTTTCTCATTTTTAATCTCCAAAAAAATGTAAATAAATTATTGATATATCATTTTTATTTTGGAATTAATCCCAAAATTATATCATTTAAGAAAATTACCAATTTATAATTACTAAAAATATATTTACGTAATTTTTTAATTATATATTTTCATTTTTACTCCAAATTAATCGGTTAAAAATTAAGTACTAAATATTTAAAATATGTGTATATTATACTAGAAAAAAGACCAAATTTCCAGAGAAAGCATTTTTTATTTTTTTAAAAAATAATTTTAAATCAATGCTTTAAAATATATTTTTATTTATTTTATTATTATTATACTATAAAAAAATATAAAAAATTTATTTAGATTTTTTTTTAAATTTATGTAAAGAAATTTGATATATAATTAATTCTATATCATGAATTTTTATTAATTTAATAACAAAAAAATATGGCTTATATGCTTCAATAAAGTTAGTAAAAAAATGTTTATTACAAGTGAATTAACGCCAATTAAAGCAATTTAACTATGTTATTAAGGTTACCCATCTTGTAATAACGGAGGATAAGGCGTTTTTTGGCAGTGCATACACATTTCGCCATGAAACGTATTATCCAAGATATCCACATTACCCGCATCATCACTATAATCAATCTCATCTATCCGCCAATAACCATTCATAAAATCCATATCCAGTGATATAGGATGACCTTTCTCTTTTGGGATATATAAAATGATCTTAGGCGAACTATCACATTGAAAAACGACATTGAATTTTTTAATTAACTCTCTTTCCGTATCCTGCTCACTTGTACATTCAATTTCCACCATCCCAAGACCCACTTCGATCTTATCTCCTTTCCGCAAAGACATTATTTGATGACCGTAATTATCTAATAATATACTCAAAGCACCGTCTTCAAAATTAACGAAATATTTATATAGGACACAACCATCTCTTAGACCGATATAACCGGCTAATTCTTCTTCTGTATTTTCAAATTCAAAAACAAAATGGATTGTTGGAAACTCCTCTGACAATTTATACACCGAAAATAAGGATGGATTACTCGGTGTATTCCAAGAAATCGTATTCCGTTTAACATCTATATCAAATGTATCCTTCCACGCTCCTTGAGAATCACATCGTAAATCTATATCGATCTCATCAATCCCCTCACAGGATTGTTCTAAACTTACAAAATACTCGCCTAAATCTGATTTTTTACTGATAAAATCAAAAAAATCAGATACGCCCTCACCCATTACATGTAACACATTAAAGAAATCCACACTCATTAAATCCTCTTTTTATTATTTTTAATTAATTCAACTATTATTTATCCCAAAGAAATTAAAATATTTCACAAATTAGGAAATAAGGGATAGATGTCTTTTGCTTGTGAATGGTCATACAGAGGTTAGGCAGGTTATTTTTTTAAAAAAATTAGTAGCGGCTTAGAGTTTTTTTAATGCGAATGGTTTAACCAAAGAGTTCAATGATATAAGACCTCCATTTAGAGGGATATCCTTAGAAGAAAGCAGATCACGCCATCTTGTGATTGTGAAGCGGCTTTATGGATTGAATAGGGGGGAAGTAGATGAGAATTTGCTTAGGGCTTACAAAAAGGGTTAAATAAAGGCTGTTTGAGGGATTCTGTGGCAAATACAGCTTGATTGGCAATGGATGACATCTCACGAAATCATTGAGTCGATGTTGAAGCATGAATGCTTCAAATAGTGTCAATTACACGACTTAAGCAATAAATCACAGTACAACGTCAATTACAGTGCCACAATAGCTAAAGATCATTCAAAGGAAAGCAAAACAATATTTATGAGTTTTAATGAAAATACAAGAGTGAAAATTCCAGCCATTTTGCATTTGTGCAGATTAGGATATGGTTATTTATCGTTAAAAAATATGACGATTGATGAAAACACCAATATTTTTACAGGCATATTTTCAGAAAGTATCCGCAATATCAACCCAGACTTAGATAGTAGTGATATTAAACGGGTCTTTGAGAACCTCTTATTGGCATTAGACAACGAAGATTTAGGTGAAGCATTTTATAAGATGTTAACCGCTAATTCGGGTGTCAAACTCATTGATTTTAATAATTTCAATAATAATTCATTCCATGTCGTCACTGAATTAACGTATAAAAATGGCGAAGATGAATTTCGACCTGACATCACACTATTGATTAATGGTATGCCTCTCGCATTTATTGAGGTTAAAAAGCCAAATAATCAAGAAGGGATTCTGGCTGAACGAGATAGAATCAACGTCCGTTTTAAAAATAAGAAGTTTCGTAAATTTATCAACATTTCTCAGATTCTGGTCTTTTCAAATAATATGGAATATGACGTTGAATCTATCGAGCCAATTCAAGGTGCATTTTATTCATCAACCTCTTACCATTCAGCTAATTTCAATTGTTTTAGGGAAGAGGAAGAGTTTGATTTATTGACATTACTTCACCCAGAAGATAATTCAATCGAAAATAGTGTTTTAAAAGACAATAATCTCACCACAATAAAGCATTCGCCAGAGTTTGCTACCAATAAACAGCCTGATACACCTACTAATCGAATCTTAACATCGCTATTTTGCAAAAAAAGAATAGCGATGATTTTGAAGTATGGCATAGCGTATGTTCAAGAATCCAAAGGGATTGAAAAACATATTATGCGTTATCAACAACTCTTTGCTACAAAAGCCATTGAGCAATCTATTGAAAATGGTATCAATAAAGGGATTATTTGGCATACACAGGGCAGTGGTAAAACCGCTTTATCATTCTACAATGTCCAATATCTCACTGATTATTTCCATAAAAAAACCATCGTTCCCAAGTTCTATTTTATTGTTGATCGAATCGATTTAATGAATCAGGCCAGAAGTGAATTCGTTAGTCGAGGATTGACGGTGCATTCTGTCAACTCTAAAGAGGATTTGCTTAAAGACTTTAAATCAAAAAAAGCAGTCAATAATCTAGCGGGAAAGAATGAAATTACAGTGGTCAATATTCAGAAGTTTAAGGACGATATGGATGTATTAAAGTCTGATGATTATGATATCAATACACAGCGGGTTTATTTCTTAGATGAAGTACATCGTAGCTACAATCCCACAGGCAGTTTTTTAGCTAATCTACTGAACTCAGATAGAAAGGCTATTATCATTGGATTAACCGGAACCCCTTTAATTGCCAATGATAGACGCTCTCGTGATACATTTGGGGATTATATCCATAAGTACTATTACAACGCGTCCATTGCTGATGGCTACACCTTAAAGTTAATACGAGAAGGTATTGAAACCAAGTACAAAATCCAGCTTGAAGAAGCACTCAAAGAAATTGAAATTCTAAAAGGTAATTTAGATAAACGTACGGTTTATTCACATAAGAAATTTTGTGAACCCATGCTCACGTATATTGTTGAGGATTTTGTCAAAAGTCGAATACGTTTTGGGGATGATTCAATTGGTGCTATGGTGGTATGCGATAGCTCAGATCAAGCAGAACAGTTGTTTGAACTCTTTAATGCCCAATATGCCACAACACTCAAAGCATCCTTGATTCTACATGACATCGGCAGCAAAGATGATCGCAAACAAGAGGTCATTGCTTTTAAAGAGGGCAACATTGATTTTCTGTTTGTCTACAATATGCTATTAACGGGTTTTGACGCAAAACGGTTGAAAAAACTCTATATTGGACGAGTAATTAAAGATCATAATCTACTCCAAACATTAACCCGTGTGAATCGCCCTTATAAGCAGTTCCGCTATGGGTACGTTGTGGATTTTGCAGATATTCGAAAAGAGTTTGATGCGACCAATAAAGCCTATTTTGATGAACTTCAAGAGGAGCTTGGAGAGGACGTACAAACCTACAGCAATTTATTCAAATCAAAAGAAGAAATTGATGAAGAGATAAAAGAAATCAAAAATACACTATTTGACTATGATTTAAATAACGCTGAAATATTTTCTCAGCAAATCAATGCAATAGAAGATCGTCAAAAAGTTTTAGAAATTAAAAAGGTATTGGAGAATGCGAAAAATCTCTATAACTTAATTCGATTATCTGGGCATTTTGATATGCTTGAAACCGTTGATTTTAAAAAGCTCAATACCCTCTATAATGAAACCTCTCGGCATTTAGAATTACTGAATTTGAAGAATTCTGTAAAAACAAACTTTGATTCGGCTAATTTACTGAATGTGGCTTTAGAGAACGTGTTATTTATGTTCAATAAAGTATCAGAAGAAGAAATGGTTATGGCTGACCAACTCAAAGATACCTTGCGTAAAACACGCGAGGCATTAGCCAGTAATTTTGATCAAAAAGACCCTGAATTCGTTCATTTATATGAAGAATTAAAGCGTTTCTTTGAAAAAAATAATGTGGATGAGATGGCTCAAGAAGAGATGAAGCAAAATATCGGCATGTTACAAAATATTTTCTCTAAAATATCTGAACTCAATAGAAAAAATGCCAATTTGAAAAAAAAATATGGCAATGATGCCAAGTTTGCACGAGTACATAAACGTGTCGTTGAGAGAGGCTCATTCACTAAACAAGAGAATGATATTGCTGATATTTTGCTAGATATTAAAGGTCAAGCAGATGATCGTATTTTGGTGAATAGACGCTTATTGGATAACGAAAGTTATTTTCAAGGTTTAATGATGAACATGGTCTTTGATGGTTTTCAGAAAACAAAAGTCGATTTAGATCCCGAATCTGCAACTTATATCAATAACTGTGTCGTCAAAGAATATATAAACGAATATCAAGGAAACAATAGATGGTAACTCAGGATTTTACAACGCAAACCAAAGAGCTTATTGATAATCTAAAAGGCGTTTGTACGTCTTATGGATTAGGCAATGATGGTAATGAATTCAAAATTATCACACAGGTTTTTTTGTATAAATTCATGAATGATAAGTTTGGGCATGAAGTGAAATTACTGGATGCAAAACTTAAAAATGCTGAGAAATGGGAACAGGAAATTGCCACGTATTCAGATAGCGAATATCAGATGCTATTGCTACGAATGAATCCCGATAGTGCGAAATTAAAACGTGAGCATTTCTTAAGTCATCTCTACAACAATCAAAACAAAGAAGAATTCGCTAAATTCTTTGATGATACGTTGCGTGATATTTCCATTTTTAACAATGACATATTCTCGGTTAAAACAGGTTCAGGGGCGAAAATCACCTTATTTGATGAAATTAGCAACTACATCACAGACAGCTCACAACGCGATAATTTCTGTAAAGCCATTATTAATCAGCTTATTAATTTTAGTTTTGAAAAAATATTTAGTCAGAAATTTGATTTCTTCTCCACTATTTTTGAATATCTAATCAAAGACTACAACAAAGATGGTGGCGGCAAATATGCTGAGTATTACACCCCTCATGCCGTCTCTAAAATTATGGCATCCATTTTGGTTGATTCTCCTGTGTATGATGTCACTTGTTATGACCCCTCGGCTGGTTCTGGCACGTTGCTCATGAATTTGGCTCATGCTATTGGAGAAGAGCATTGCACCGTATATTCACAGGATATTTCGCAAAAAAGTAGCAGTATGCTTCGATTGAATTTGATATTGAATAATTTAGTGCATTCTATTCAAAATATCATTCAAGGGAATACGATGCTTGTGCCTTATCATAAGGTGGGAGATAAGCTCATGACCTTTGATTACATCGTTTCAAATCCTCCGTTTAAATTAGATTTTAGCGATTATGTGGCCGATTTAGAAAACAAGCAAAATAGTGAGCGTTTCTTTGCGGGTATTCCTAATGTTCCCAAAAAAGATAAAGATAAGATGTCGATTTATCTGCTCTTTATTCAGCATATTATGTTCTCATTGTCAGAGAAAGGTAAGGCGGCAATCGTTGTCCCTACTGGGTTTATAACGGCTCAAAGTGGTATAGAAAAGAAAATACGTGAAAAACTTGTTGAATCAAAAATGCTACGAGGGGTAGTCTCTATGCCCAGCAATATCTTTGCAACCACAGGCACCAACGTATCAATTTTGTTTATTGATAAGACCAATGCCAAAGGGGACATTGTATTAATGGATGCCTCTAAGTTGGGAACAAAGGTCAAAGAAGGCAAAAATCAAAAAACTGTTCTTTCTCATGAAGAAGAGCAAATCATTATCAACACCTTCAATCAACATGAAGCCGTTGAAGATTTTACGGTGGTTGTGTCTTACGATGACATCAAAGTTAAAAATTATTCGTTTAGTGCAGGGCAGTATTTTGATGTAAAAATCGAATATACCGACATTTCACCTGCTGAATTTGAAGCAAAAATGACAGGATTTAAAACCAATCTTGATAGGTTATTTGCTGAATCTAGCCATTTAGAAACTGAGATTAAACAGCAATTGGCGGGGTTGAAGTATGAATAAATGGAAGTATGAAAAATTATCTGAACTTTGTTCAAAAATAGGCGATGGATTACACGGAACACCAGAATACGATGATTCAGACATATATTTTATCAATGGAAATAATCTGAAAAATGGAAAAATAGAATTTACTGAAAACACTAAAACAGTATCTACCGAAGAACTATCAAATTTTATTGAATTAAACAATAACAGCCTTTTATTATCCATAAACGGAACTTTAGGCAGTATGGCTTTTTATAATGGAGAAAAAGTAATTTTAGGTAAAAGTGCTGCATACTTAAATTTTAACTCTAATATAAACAAATTTTATTATTATTATTTTCAATTAAATAGCGTTCAGTTGCATTTCTACAATGTAGCAACGGGATCAACAATAAAAAACTTGTCTTTAAAATCAATTCAAGATTTTGAAGTTCCTTTTCCTACTTCAAATGAATGGAAAAAAATAGTCGCCGTTTTATCGGCCTTAGATTCAAAAATAGAACTCAACAACAAAATCAATACTGAATTAGAGTCTATGGCAAAAACGCTTTATGACTATTGGTTTGTGCAGTTTGATTTTCCTGATAAAGACGGCAATCCCTATAAAACCAGTGGCGGCAAAATGGTTTGGAATGACGAGCTGAAAAGAGAAATTCCTGGTGGGTGGGAAGTAAAAAATTTAGGTGATATTACATCTATTAGTAATGAGTCTATAAATCCAATGAATTCGCCAAATACTAATTTTAAACATTACAGTATCCCTACTTTTGATGAATTGGGTACTTACAAAGTTGAAAAAGGTGAAGACATAAAGAGTAATAAATTCACAGTGGAAGATACCGATGTACTCGTATCAAAACTTAATCCACACTTTAGTCGAGTTATATACTCAACACATGATGATAATTTAATTTGTTCAACTGAATTTGTAGTTTGGAGAACATCTAATATAGAAATTAAAAACTATATGTACATGATTGCTCGTGATTATTCTTTTATAACATTTTGTACTAAGTCATCGGCTGGTACATCAAATAGTCACAAAAGGGTAAATCCAACTGTCATGATGAAGTATAAAGTTGCCTATCAGCAACGTATAGCCGAACGATTTGGTTCTATTTTAGGTTCTACGATAAAAATGTATGCAAAGAATCAAATCGAAAATAAAACCCTTTCAGAACTCCGTGATTGGCTTTTGCCGATGTTGATGAATGGGCAAGTGAGGGTGGAATAGGAATGAATCCAAAATTATTTATTTCATATAGTTGGTCGAATACAGATCATGAAAAATTAGTACTTGATTTATCTACTGCTAATTAAAATGTACATCAATAATTATATTAACCGAATAAGCCATCAAGAAACGACATGACCCTCTTGTTGGTATAATATTTGACGTGCTTTTTCAACTGTTCAAAAGTAATAACTGAATGGACATCACAGTATATGGGCTTGTATGAGCGAGAGGGAGATAAATAGCATTGAAGTACAAATTTCCAAACCTAAGTAATCATAAAATAATCTATAAAGGTAGACGTTACGTTGCCTTTGAGATTAACCAATTAAATCCTTTTGAATCGATGGAAGAATTTGCAGATTTCATCGTATGGGATGGTCTTTATGATGCTACCGTTTCTTACGGAATTATTAATTCTAAGGGTGAATTTAAAGGGCGGTTAGCATTCAGTCATGTTGAGATAGAAATTGATTTGGCTGAAAATATAAGAGATTTTGTTAAAAAATCCATTAAATCTCAAATGATTTTTTTTAAAGATAGTGGATATTAAGCTATAAAAATTTATATATAGCATGTTTAATATATTAGCCCACCCCATTACAACCTACTCTTTCATAATTTATTTCAACAATCCATTGCCAAAAAAATCCTGACCATACTCAATACGATAAAATCGATGCAAGTATTGTTCATGGTATAGGAAACTAATGTTAGCATGGGCTTATAGAGCTAATTCCAGAGTGATAAAATTTTTTCATCTGTAATTTCCCCCGTAATATATGTAAGCCAAAAACGACCTTCTTCATTGATTTCTTGAATAAAAGCGTCTTTTGATTCATATAAACCAAATAATCCGCATTCCCAACCACCTTGCCCCCAATGTGAACCATGTATAACAAGAATCACTGACTGATTAGTATTTGATTGAATTTCATACAATAAAAATGCAAATGTTATAAATGGATCATATAAGGCCTCTCTCGCTTGTTGGATTTTAAATGATTCTGTTAATTCAGATGCTTCAAAGTCGTTTTCATTTAATTCTGAAGACAATCCAAGCGTATCTATCGCCTCTTCAAACCCTAAATCATCTTCTACAATCAACCAATATTCATCTTCTAGCCATTTATAAATACTAGATAATTCATCAGGATTTGTATTTCCTGAGTAGAATTCTTTTACAATCTGATCGCATGTAGATTGAAATTCTTGTGGGAGCTTGTTGTTTAAAATCAGCATAAAATTTTACTCATCGATATATTGTCGGTATTATCGTTAACAATTGTTTTAAATCAACATAGTGTTAAGTATATAGTTATAAGATTCGCTAATATCAAAGGTGGTACTGTATCACCTTCAAAAAAGTGTACAATGGGCCAATACCGTCATATTAGATTAAAATTCCTATTGGAGATTAAAGAAATGACAATACACGCACAAAAAACTTCAAGTCAGGCATCGGTGTTTCTCGGATTGAATAAGGACGAAGAAACGCCATCAAAAGAAACAGTAGATGCTGATTTTAATTTTGACTTAGAGCGAATGAAAAAAGCGGTTAATGCTAAGAGCTATACAGTGCCACAAACAAATAGTTTTGAGGAATTTGATGCGTGGATGAACCAAGTTTGAGAATGACTGTTAGTTTAGGTGAAGAGTTCAAAAAAGCATTTAAAAACTTCCCTAAACAAGACAGAGTAAAGATATACGATTTTATTGGACACGTTCAAAATAAAGGGTTTGAAGGTTTAAAAGGAAGGAATAAGTCATCGGATAATGTTGACAAAAACGACCCATACTTTAAGGAAAAAGCCTCTTACGCAATAGAAAACAAGTTATATCATTATCATATTGGCATCCCCCATTACAAATATTCCACAAAAGGTGATCAGACGTCAGAATACGTTTTACATTATATTTTAGTAAGTGATACTGAAATCAGAATTGTGGATATGGATAATCACCCACCATTTAGACTGCCAACACAAAAATATTTAAAATAATCTATCGACACATTCAATTACACTATCTAAACAACTTCTTCCATAGCTTATTCTCTTTCTTCACACTCTGTTCTTTAGCGGGTTGCTCTTGTTGAAATGTTAACAAAGCGGTTAATTTCGCCTGGGTTTCTCTTCTTTCTTCCTCTGATTTATCAAGCCGTCTGCTAATTTCATTTTTTTCCTGTTCGAGCTTATCCAATCTGTGTTCTAAAAACTCTAATTTTTGTACTAATAAGGCGGTTTTTACATCGGTTTCAATGTGTTCTAAGGTGGTTCTATCGTCCACACTAAAAGCGTTCGAATCGTACACCCTAAACAGTTCGGATGTATCTATTTGGTAATTCCCTTTTTCATCTTTAAAACCGCTCAATCTACCCGTTTTTAAGGCATACTGAATGGTTGATTTTGATTTCTTAGCGGCTTTTGCTGCTTGATTTAATGTTAATACTGCCATGTATAATAGGCCGTTCTATGGTGGATTTATTAAGTGTACGAGTGTGTACTATAGACAAAAATGTAATAAGTACAATCTATCTCCGTCTACATTATGCACATTTTTACTTAAGAAAACGGCTATTTAAATAATTTAACAAACAAATACAGTAGTTTAGCCCCTATAAAAAAGGCAATGTAAACCCCAATGAATAAAGTAAATTAATAGGGAAAAACAAGAGTGGCTACTGTTAAATCATTGAATAGGATATAATTTGATGACAGAGCTGTCATATTCGATAGCTTTAACAATACGTTGATGTTTGCTAAATACTTAGGTTATGGCTATATTATCGACGGACACAAAAAAAGCCCATCTACTCCGGAAAAAGTTTTGGGCTTTTCTTGTTTTACTAAAGAATCTTTTATGATGAAGCAATAAGCAGACGCCTAAGAACTTCCAACAAAGGCGAAGTGCCCATTGGTTTTAATTTTAAACAACTGAAATCATTATTGCAACATCATAAAAGTTAAACCGAGAAAACTTTTATGAATACTGCGAACATTATCCGCCCCGAAGTCACTAATAACTTCACTGCTCTACCTAACGAACTTCTTAATTACGGTCGCCATATTAACGGCGGTTTAAAACCTCGAGATAGCTCAGTCCTTAATTATCTGCTCTCTAAGCCGCCTCATTGGAAACTTAGAGCCAACGATATTGCCAATGGCGTCAACATCTCCATAAATACCGTTTATGCCGCCTTAACCAAACTACAAAAGCTAGGCATTGCCTCTTTCTCTCGGGATAAATTTGGCTACACTCATTGGGTCATATCAGTGCATACTACCCTCTCAACCCCAGTAACTACGCCTCACACCAAAAAGCCTCGTAAGGAATTTTGTGACGTATTAACAAATAATCATTCTTTACAAAATAATAAAAAAACAACTACTCGTTGTGCTGATTTTGAATTGGGTTCTCCCCCCATTTTAGAGAAAAAAGAGGAGGGGCTAACCGCAACAATTGCGGATAATCGAACAATTCACTCAGAAATAGTCGATGAATCGATTATTTTGCCTGAACAACTCAGTGAAATAGAAAAACAAGTCGCTAAAAAATCGATTAAAAAAGCCAAACTTGATAATGTCACTTACAGTGTGATTCTCATAGCACTGACTTCAGCATTAAGCTCTGGTAATGTCCGCTCACCCATTGCTTATTTAAACGGCTTAATCAATAAAGCCAAAGACGGTAGCTTAGATATAAGTCAATACAGTGGGAATAATGGCAATAAAGCCCCTTTAAACCGCAAAGAAGAGATTGGACAGCTATTTACTAAGTATGGGGATGAAATACGCTTAGACATCGTTACAAACGGTCTAATCAAAACCCATTCATTAGGCTACGTCACTTATGATGAAGTAAAGCAGATGGGCTTAATAGGGGATATATGGGTTGCCAAATATAACGAACTGCAACTAACTAAGATGAATCAGTTATCTGGCGTTAAACCACTCAGTAAACCAGCCAAAACCCCTAAAGTGATAATGAGTGAAGCAGAGTTCGAAGCAAAAAGACAAGAACAGATTCAAAAAGCGATGGCTATGCTTAAAGTCAGTTAAATCGACGATCAACTGAAACAGATCTTTTAGAGTGTTTGGGTATCTCTAAAAAGAGACTATCAGGCATAGGTTTACCGTAATCTTCTCTGACCTTATTGTTGATTAGTTTTTTGATTTCTTCTACGTTCATTGTCTTATCCACAATACCAATGAAATTAGATTGCGTTGCCATTTGACGAGCCATTACCGTATTGGCAAAGCAGCAAATGATATTGGTTTTCTCTCCACAGGTAAGCAGAAGTAAGGGTGAATCTTTTGTAGCCGTTTTGATACGCTCTAACGCATCCTGTATATCCATTTTTGACATATTAATGAATCTATTGTTAATTGGATTGAACCGAAGTAATAAGTTATCGTCATTAATTTGCGTAAATTAAAAAAATATCAAAAACTAACATCTCCGAAATCAAAACTTCACAGCAGATATTTTCGCGGCTCTATATTGAAAATATCTACCTATTTTTGGATATTTATGTAATTATTATTTATAATTTTAACTTTATTAATTCACATTAGAAATTTATATGTCAATATCATTAGAAACACTACAATCCCTTTCAGCACACGATATTCAAAAACTGAAAGATGATTTGAAAAAAATTGAATATTTGAAAGAAAAAGAAATTGTCAAACGATTCATTTCCGAAATGGAGGCAATCGGTATCTCTTATGATTCTATAAAAGATAAAAAAGTCAGTGAATTGTTGAAAAATACAAAGGCCAAACAAGAACCTCAATTTATGAATCCTAATGATAAATCTCAAACATGGTCAGGACAGGGGGCTACACCTTTATGGCTTAAAGAGTTAATTGGTTTTGGAAGAGATAAAGAAGAATTCAGAATTAAAAAATAGTCTTCATAAAAAAGGGTGTAAAGGTTCATTCATAACAGAACTTTTACACCATCCAAATCAGATACCAAGTGATCTGCATTTTCGCTGGTGATTCAATTCATCGATATAGTTCATTACCTTATCGATTTCAACTCCAATGGCTTTTAAGTACGTTAATTTACCCTTTGTGTCCGTATCTATTCGGATTGCCTCAAACAACATCCTTTCGCGTTCATTACAAAACCCACGAATTTTTCTCGATTTTTTAATATATTCATCAAATACTTCATATTCTTCCATTACTGATCTCCCATTATAACTCGCTTTTGATAATCGTCTCTCATCATATCAGAGACAATTTTTTTTAAGATATCCACCCGCTCCTTCGTGTTTTTTGAAATAAGATTTCTATTATTTTCGAATTGTCCAATCACATTAAGCAGTGTGGATAGCATATCTCTGAACTGTGTTGAGTTTTTGTTATCAACATCATTAACAATACTTCTAAAACTACGTTTTTTCATTTTTAATTTCCTCATTCGCCAATATTTTTAATTATAAATCCGTAAAATATAATTGAAACACCTCTTTATAGAATTGATTGTAGACATCTAATTCGAACTGAGCACTAAAAAAATCATCACAATTATTTAAGGCGAAAAAATGTTTCAAAATACATAAAAATAAATCCTTTTCGATATTGAATGAAAATGTTTCTGTATCGTTTTCTACGCATTCACACAGTAATCTATATATCTCCTTATCTACCATATGTTTAAACATAATAACTCCTATTATTTTATATATCGTCTATTTTATTTATATCGATTGTATGAATAAATTGGAAATATAGAATATAAAAATGGTCTTTGAATTAATTTTAGAAGATATGATATGAGAGATACTTTTCCACTAAAAAATTTTATATTATTGAATTTGTTATTGTTTTATAACTCCATTTATAGAATAACCCATTTAATGATTTGAATAAATATTCCAATTTAAAATAATATGTATAAATAAAAATAATAGAAAAAAATTAAAGGAGTTTATTATGTATGGAAATAAAAAAGTGTCTTTTACATTCCTAAGTAGTCTAATTGATTTGATTGAAGAGGGAAGTTTAATGGAAAAGAAATCAAAAAGTAAGTTTGTTTCAGATTGTATTGCATATACTACAGATGGTAATGGTGAAGTTTGGTATAAAGAATTTATTATTAAAAAAAATTACAAAAATACTATAAAAAAAACATATACTATACCAATAAATCATATTTCTTACTTGGATTTTTTTAGTAAAGTATTATGTATGAAAAAATCCCATTTAGTTTTCTTTTGTATCGTAAATTATTATGAAAAAAAATTAGGAATTAAGGTATTTGAAGAATATGAATTTTGATAATTGGATAATGAATAAATCAATAATTATGAAAATGTGAAAAAATATGATCATTAATATACTATTTTTATATCTAAAAATAGTACTTATTTTATCAATTATATAAATTTTATTTTTTAATTATTAAATATAATATCTATAGGTTTGTAACCACTCCCTTCTCTGAAAGAGAATTCAACAAGGTTAAATATTTTTTTCTTTATTATCTTTAAAATCTTTGAGCGAATCAACTCCTAAAAAACACCTTATTAATATAGAAAAAAATCTATATATTATAATTTATTTGTTAAATTTGGTGATGAATTATTAATCCAGATGTTTTTTTTGTATAATTGATGATAGAAAATATAAAATAGATGAAATTTTATATATTATTATTATTACAAAAAAACGGGAAAAATAGTAATTTTTAAACATAAAATTATAGTAATTTTCTAAAAAAATTTTTTAAATAAAATGAGGAAAAAATTATGTATAATATTGAATTAAATATTCCATCTAAATATTCGCATAGTAGATTTTTAGATGTTAATACTGGAAAAAATATGAATCTTAATAAGAAGTTTGTTGATTATTTTTATACATTGGTTTGTTTTTATAGATTAGAGTTATTATCATCAAACAATAACTGTTTATCAACAAATATGGTTGAAATAGAAAAGAAAGATAAAAAATTTAAAAAAATGAAAACTTCTGTCATAGAGGAGAATATTGATTTTGAAGAAAACTTATCTTTTGAATTTTTTCAAATATTAAATGTTACCAATTTTTATTCAAAAAACAATGGAAATTCTAATTATACTGCGATAAGAAATTTTATTAATGCGTTTAAAGATATGTATGTAGAAACAAATATGTTTAATAAAGATAAAACAGAAAAATCCAAATTAATCAAGGTATTTGATGTCTTAGAGCTTGGTAGTGATAACATATCCATGAATGTAAGATTTACAAAAGAATATATATTACCCTATCTAGTGACTGAAAAATATTTTAAAAAAGTAAATTTATATATTTTATTTTTATTTCGTAGTAGTTATGCAAAGAAAATATATCTTTTTCTGAAAGATTATTCAAATTGTAGTAAAAAAATAGATAAGAAAAAATTTGCAGATTTTTTAGGTGAAGATTTCAACTTAAGAAAAATAGAAAAATATATTAATTCTATTAATAAATCGGATTTAAATATTGAAATTACAAAACCTATTAATGGAAAAAAATCCGAATTAATTTTTGTTATTAGAAATAAAAATTTTTTTATTACAGAAGATGAAGAATTAGAATATTTTTTGAATGAATTTATTCTTGAAGATTGCCAAAAAATTACACAAAATTTAATTTATGATGGCAAAGAAAATATTGATAATTTTGAGAAATATACTAAAGGTATTTATGATAAAAAATTGAAAAGTGATTATGAAATGTCAAGATATAGAAGTATATATGAAATTAAATTAATTATTGAAAATCATATTAATAATTTAAAAGATAAATTTAATGTATCAAATGAAAAACATGGCATTCTCATGTTTACTGATAGATTAAATAATATTGATTATGAAAGTTTTTTCGTTAATGATCAATATGAGTTAATTGATTTTGCAACGTTTGAAAAAATTAAATTAACGCCAGAAAAGTCACTTTTGCGATTGAAGAATGCAAAAGTATCAATATTCAATCTTCCAAAAAATATGAAAAATTACTCATTATCATCTTTCTAATTTTTATGGAATGAGGGTCAAACAGAAGTGGGGGGAGTTATCCCCCTTTATTTAGGAGGTCATTGATGCCTAATAGAAAGGCGATATTAAACCTTATCCTATTCGTCATCCGATTCTGCTTCATCTTTTGAAATTTCTTCTTTTACGTGCCATTCCGCTTGTTTTAACAACTCATAGAAGTGCATATCTTCGACATTACAATAATGAATGATGTCAGTTAACAGACCTTCAATAGTGTTGATATCACTGGATTGTAATAATAAGTCTTTAATGCGGTTTGCGGAGGTGATATGTCTTAAGGTCATCTCATTTTTCACTATTATGTAAAGTTTATATGGAATAAAAGATAATTTATTTAGTATTGGGTTAAGAAGTCTGCCATCGAGCGTCAGACAGCAGACTTCTTAACAGCGTCCGTGCTTCGAGAAGAAAAATATCAAGCATACTTATCATAATTAAAAAATACCCTCCAAACAAGATGGCCACAATGATGCTAAACCTAATTGAGAGAAAGCTGTTGGTGAATAAACGTAATAGCGATTGAGGGTTAAACAGAAGGGGGGGGAACTTCTTCCCCCCTTTGGTTTAGTGTGTCCTTACAACCTAATAAAACTACCATTTTATTAGGTTTCCCCATTCCATACGGTTTGATGAAACTCTCCCTTCCCACTTCTCCTATTAAACCTAATTTAATATTATTTTATAAAATATTTTATTAGGTTATTTAAAAGAAGTAGGAAAATAAAAAATCGACATCATTGCGTTTACTAATCTCTCTGCATTTCCTAAAATTGACTTCCATCAAATATCATAGAATGACGGATATTAAATTCTTTCGTTATGGCCTCACCAATTTTCCACAACGATTGACTATAAAAATAAAAGTCTCTATTCTCTGCTTCATTAAATTCAGCTGCATTATAAAAATGTTGCAATAATTGAACGAAGGCATAAGCCGTTGTAGCATCAAATTTATAGTAAAATTTTTCGTTGATATAAGTATAATTCATTTCGTTTTTTTGAAGAATGAAACTCATATTTAAAATTGATTGATCGAACCTTCCGTATTCACCGGTTTTACTAAACATATCAGATATGTAAAATATTGTTCTGACTAGCTCACTTCTCATCTTTGGTGAATATACATAACAACGTTTTTCTTTCAAAAGGCACTCATCAATATTAATAATGTCTAGTTTATTTTGAATGGTGTTTATAGATCGATATTGACTGGCAACATAATGCAAATCAAATTCACCTAAAAAAAGTCCATAGTTAGAATAGTATTGAGCAAAAAACATACTACGCATAGGGCTGTATCCCATAATTTGTAAAGAGCAAAACCCTCTCTTACTTATGTTTTGACAAAATCCTAAACTCTGCATTTCAGCAGTGATAGAATGAATATCAATATCTGGAAGCGTATTTAGATAGTTCTTAAAATCATCTGAAATTGTCTCAATTGGAGACCCAAAACTATCACTTTCTGTTTTGTAATCAATTCCTTTTTTTAGAATCATAGGTGGTTCTTCAATATTGACTCTCACTTCATCTGCACTCACATAGTAAACGCCATCTTTAATTTTGTAGCCCACCTTATTCTCATCAATCAGTTTTTTAATGGTTTCAGATGTGATGTTTAAATTTTTAGCTACTTTGTAAACTGTTTTCATTTTGAATCTCCAAAAAATTTCAATAAAAGTAATATTTCTCATTTTTCGTTGAAGGATAAAACTGCTATTGGGGTTCCAATACTAACGGGGAGAAAACGTACGCTAAGAGATTTTAATCTACTGTAAGCCTTATCTTTACCGACTGTAAGTCTAAAATGTTTCAACATCGTAGACGGTAAAAATACCCCATAAAATCGCGTCTAAAATATCGTTTTTTGGTATTTAGTAGACAATAT
>Ga0208089_1000111_pt1 | contig 20875 bp, 24 predicted proteins | sample LakMenEpi29Jun12_FD_150744 | JGI IMG/M metagenome (GOLD analysis project Ga0208089, IMG submission 150744) | Freshwater microbial communities from Lake Mendota, WI - 29JUN2012 deep hole epilimnion (SPAdes) | ecosystem: Environmental > Aquatic > Freshwater > Lake > Epilimnion/Euphotic zone ... | reverse complement strand
AGCCTGCCGCACTCTACGGGCCTCACCAGTCGTCACCCATCCGGGAAGACGCTCGCGCAAGTTGCAACGCACGTCATTGACACGGGCGTGCCGCGTGGCGATGCGCTGCTCCCGCGACCAGATGGAAGCTCTGCACTTGCAGCGAGCACGATGCTCTTCACCGCCGCCTGGTACCTCTTCCTTGAGCGACTCCTGGCGCGACTTGATGAAGCGGGCGTGGAGACGCCGATCTGGAAGTCGTCAAATGCGCCTGGTGGTGATGACTGGAACGCGCGCTACTTCGCGCGTTACGCCGATCGCGTGGCCGGACTTCGAGGCGAGTAGTCGTGGCAAAAGGTTCAACCGCGCTGCGTGGAATTCGTGGCGCGGCGCTGGTTAACGGCAAGGTCCTTGACGACGTTCTGATTGGCATTGATCCGAGCGGACTCGGAACGATCGCATCTGTGGCGCGCGCGCGCAGTGGAAGCGCGCTCGCCTCACGTGCACGTCGCGTCGAGGGGCTGATTGTCCCTGGCTATGTTGATGTGCACCTGCACGGTGCTGGCGGACACGATGTGCTCGGACCTGGCGGTGCGCACGAACTCCTCATGTGGGCACGTGGCGTTCGAAATGCAGAGCGCGACATCGTCGCGTCACTGCGTGCACTTGCCGTGGAGACCGCCAAACACGGATACGCGGCGATCACCCCCGCAGCGGTGAGCCTTCCCCTTGAAAGCCTTCGACTGTGGGTTCGCGCGGTGAGCGTGGCGCGTGCCGAGCAGGGTGAAGAGTTGCAGCGTGGCCGCGCACGCGATGAAGCGATCATCCTTGGCGCCAACTCTGAAGGTCCTGCAATCAGTCATGCACGCAAGGGCGCGCACGATCCGATGGTGCTCATCAACCCTGCTGAGCTCTTGCGCGCACTTGACGATCGACCGAGCGATTGGTCGGCACTTCGGATCGTCACCGTTGCACCAGAACTTAAGGGCGGCGAAGAGCTGATCCGCGCGCTCACGAAGCGCAAGATCGTGACGAGTGTGGGACACAGCACCGCAACCTTTAACCAGGCGAATGCCGCGTGGGCCGCGGGGGCTACGAGCACCACACACCTATGCAACGGAATGGATCCGTTCCATCACCGTACGCCTGGACTGGTTGGTGCGGCGCTCGCGCACCGCAGCGCGCGCGTGGAGTTGATCTGTGACGGCGTGCATGTGGAGTCGAACGTGGTGAAGTTACTTGCGGATATTCTCGGCAACCGACTGATGGTGGTTTCGGACGCCTGTCCTGTCGCTGGCCTCGGCGACGGCGACTTCATGCTCGGAAGCATGCCGGCACGGGTGAAGGGTGCGCATGCCACGCTTCGCGATGGAACCCTCGTTGGCGCCGTCTCGCTTGTGGATGTGGGCGTGCAGAATCTAATTGCGTTCGGCGTTGCACTCCCCGCCGCCGTCGCCGCAGCGACCAAGACTCCAGCAGACCTCTTGCGCACACCGCAGCTCGGAAGGATTGCTGTTGGTGCAGCGGCTCGACTCTCAACGATCGATCCCGTGAGCGGCGCGCTTCGCGGCCGCGTCAGCTTCTAAGCGCAGCTCACGCACGCTCTCACTTCTTAGGCGCGATCCCACCAGTTCTTCCCAAGCGCGACGAGCGCACCGATCCCGAACTTGAAGAGCAGATCCGCCTGCACGATCTGCGCCATGACGAGCGCGTCATAACCTGGCTCACCAGCGAACGCCACCACCGTGAAGGCGATTGAATCAAGCGGAACGCTGATGGCATTACTGGAGAAGACGCGCATCAACCATGAGCGCGAACGCATGCGGTGGTAGATCTCCGTATCTACCGTCTCTGAGAGAAGAATGGCGCCGAACGAGGCGATCAAGAATCGCCCTGGCGTCTCAAGGGCGGCGGCCACAGCCACATTCACCACCGCAGCAAGTCCGATCATCAGGAAGATTGGTGTCCGGCCGAGGCCCGCGCGTGCACTCGATTGGTGCGCGATATCGCGGAGCGTGAAGGTGATCCCGAAGGTGAGCGTCCCTGCGGAGAGCATGCCGAGCGGACCGAGGTCAATGAACACAGGGATCAGCAGGTTGCTCACGGCAACGGCCACCGTGTAGAGCGCTGCAGTTACACCGAGCCAGAACAGATGGGCTTGCTTCATCAGCACCTCATCGCATCATCAGTACATCACCGTGCGCGTGAGGTGATGTGGGTGATGGGTGGCGTGGTAGCTCTTCCAGAGTCGGTAGTCCACCTGCGGGCTAATCAACTGGGCAGACTCAGGGCGAAGCGCATTGATCTCGTCCGTCAGGCGCGCCACCGCATAGATGGAGAGCGCACGGAGCTCCACCTCCTCTTCGCTGTCGCGAGCGATCTCAGCACCGTTGCTGATCGCCTCGGTCAGGGCGGGAGTGAAGTGCGCGATCTCCATCACACGCAGCGCAACAGGAACGATGTAGTCCGCGAATGCGGTGGCGCGCCACGGATCGGTGAGCGTCTTCACACCGACGCGCGCGAGCGAGAGGTGAAGCGACCAGAGGCCGAGCTGCGCGAGCTTGGCGATCGTGACCTCGTGGCCGCGCCATCTACTGACGTCGCGGAATCGCGGGAACTCTTCGGGGAGGCGCTCCAAGAGGCCGTCACCTCCCGCATAGAGCGCTGGGGCGCACGACGCAACCCAGTTGCTCCATGAGCCATGATGTTTATCAACGAGGACCGCGCCAACGTCATTAAGAATCTGCGCGCGTTCAGCGAGCATTGGCATCTCAATGTTGCCGCGGAAGAGTCGCGCAAGGTCGTCGCGGGTGACGCGTGCCGCCCATTCGCCGGTGAGGAGCGGCTCACCAGCGGTGATCGCGCGGTGCATGCAGGCGACCATTGCCTCACTGTCGACGTAGGTGGTGCCGTTGTACTCCGTCTCAAACTTCACCGACGTTGCAAAGTCCGTGAAGGCGAAGTTCAACGTGTTGACGAGCATGGTGAGGTTTGTTATTCGGGTGGGGTCTGGCCCAACATCAAACGGTCCAGCTGGACCGCCGCCGATTGGGGCGAACTCTTCGTAGGCCATCCACTTGGCAACCTGGCGGATCGCCTCTTCGGAGATGCGCACATGCTGTGGCGCGTCGACCACAGGGAGCACCGACTGGAGGACGGGGCTCTCCCAGATCTGGCTCTCTCGCACCGCACCCTCCATCTAATCGTGACCCCCCTTCGCGAATGCGTGCCACTGCGACACGCCGTGCACAGAGTGCGCGGAGGCGGCATCATCATCGCAGACTCACCGCGCAGTGTGCGTGGTTCTAGCAGGGCGAAAGGTGAACGATGAGCGAACCACGCATCCTTGTTGTTGGCAGCACGATGATGGACCTGATCGCGTATGCGCAGCGGCTCCCCGAAGTGGGTGAGACGCTGGTGGGCGACCGATTTCAGATGGGCTTCGGCGGCAAGGGGGCGAACCAGGCCGTGATGGCGGCACGCTTCGGCGCACCGGTCGCCATGGTCAACGCGGTCGGCAACGATGCCTACGGCAGCGCGCACATGGAGAACTTCGCCAAGGAGGGGATCAACACCACCTGGATGCGCACCGTGGAGGAGAGCAGCGGGGTTGCCCCGATCTGGGTTGATGCCAAGGGGAAGAATCGCATCATCATCATCCCCGGTGCCAACAACAGCACGGATCCAACAGTTGCTGAGACGGCAGTCCGTGAGTTCGCGCCAACGATCGTGGTGGGCGAACTAGAGATCCCGCAACACGTGACACTCGCCGCATTCCGCGCCGCTCGTGCCGCCGGAATCACCACACTCTTGAACCCTGCACCTGCTGCCGAACTGGATCCAGACCTACTCGCCGCAACCGACTGGCTTGCACCGAACGAGACCGAGTTCGCCACCATCTTCGGTGGTGAGCCGCGCGGCGATGGTGCGGTCGCGCGCATCAAGGCGGCGGCGGCGAAGTCCGGAGCGAAGTTGGTGGTGACCCTTGGATCCGCAGGCGCCGTTATTGCGATCCCGGGCGAAGAGCTGATCAACATCCCAGCCCCAGAGGCGAAGGTGATCGACACCACCGGTGCGGGCGACGCATTCCTCGGCGCGTTCGCCTTCGGTCTCGCGAGTGGTCTCACACCCGTAGAGGCGGCGAAACTCTCAGTTGCCTGCGCCTCTGCGAGTGTTGAACGTCTCGGGACGCAGAGCAGCTATCTCAGCCGAGAAGATGCAGCGGCACTTGCCGCCCCCTATCTAGCGAAAAGGAGTTCCTGATGGCCGCAACAGAGAAGGATGGTCGCAAGCATCACATTGGCCTGAAGCAGGGCGACGTTGGACGCTATGTGCTCCTCCCCGGTGACCCTGGTCGCGTCGAGACCATCGCGAGTCGATTCGACAACCCGCGACTCGTGATGCAACGACGCGAGTACACCACGTGGGTCGGCGAACTCGATGGCGTCCCAGTTGCGTGCACCTCCACAGGCATTGGCTGCCCCTCCACCGCGATCGCCGTGGAGGAGTTGCACGACATTGGCGTCGATACCTTCATCCGCGTCGGCACATCTGGCTCCATGCAGCCACACATCAAGCCTGGTTCACTCGGTGTAATCAGTGGCGCGATCCGTGATGAAGGGACGAGCCGTCACTATCTCCCCATTGAGTTCCCCGCGGTTGCAGATCTCGACGTCACCATCGCCTTGCGCGAAGCGGCACTTGCGAGCGGCTTCCCTTCGTATGTTGGCGTGGCGCAGTCAAAGGATTCGTTCTACGGACAACACGCGCCAGAGCGCATGCCGATTGCTGATGACCTGAAGCGGCGATGGAAGGCGTGGATGGCGGGTGGCGCCATCTGTTCAGAGATGGAGGCGGCAACGCTCTTCATCGTTGCCGCAACGCTCGGCGCGCGAGCGGGGGGGACGATGCTGATCTTGGGGAACCCAGAGCAGCGACCAATGACTGCCGACGAAGAGGCGGCCTGCGATATCAACCGAGTGATCGATGCGGGAGTGGGTGGGCTGCGGCGCCTGATCGCAGCAGATCGGGCCAGCGGGCGACTTTCGCGCTGATCGCTATCCTGCGCAGATGAGCAACCTTCGCAGACACGCCGTCACCATCATCCCTGGCGACGGGGTTGGCCCCGAGGTCGCCCTCGCCACCCGACGCATCCTTGATGCCGCCGCCGCACGTGCCGACGTCGCCTTTGACTGGGAAGAGGCGGAGGCTGGCGCCTCGGTCTTTTTGAAGGGTGATCAGACGGGCGTGCCGCAGGCGACCCGCGACAGTATTGAGCGCACCCGCGTTGCCCTCAAGGGCCCACTAGAGACACCGGTCGGATTCGGCGAGAAGAGCGCCAACGTCACGCTGCGCAAACTCTTTGAAACGTATGCCAACGTGCGCCCCGCGCGCGAACTTCCTGGGATCCCAACGCGCTACAAGGGCGAAGGGGTCGACATGGTGATCGTGCGCGAAAACATTGAAGATCTCTACGCTGGCATTGAACATCTGCAGACGTTTGACGTCGCGCAGGCGGCGAAGCTGATCACCAGGAAGGGATCCGAGAAGATCATCCGCTTCGCCTATGAGCTTGCACTTCGGGAGAACCGCAAGAAGGTCACGACCGCAAGCAAGGCGAACATCCTCAAATTCACTGAGGGGATGTTCAAGAGGATTGGCGAAGAGCTCGCGGCAGAGTACGCGCCGATTGAGGCGAACCACCTCATCATTGACAACGTCGCACACCAGATGGTGAAAGACCCTGCGCAGTTTGACGTGATCGTTGCAACCAACCTGCACGGCGACATCATCAGCGACCTTGCATCCGGACTCGTTGGCGGCCTCGGCTTCGCGTCAAGCGCGAACTACGGTGACGAGGTGGCAATCTTCGAGGCCGTTCACGGTTCCGCGCCAAAGTACGCAGGGAAGAACGTCATCAACCCAACCGCTCTCGTCCTCTCCGCCACCATGATGCTTCGCCACATTGGCGAACTCGACCTTGCAGACCAGGTAGAAGATGCCGTTCTCGCCACACTCGAAGATGGGAAGGCACTTCCACAAGATGTTGTTCGCCAGCAGGGCGGCGACGTAGAGGCGGCGGTGAGCACCACCGGGTTCACAGACGCAGTCATTGAGAACCTCGGTCGCGGACCAACGAGCGTCCCGACCGCGGCGAGCCGTCCGCGCGCAACGAGCGTGAAGTCGCACCCGCGTTGGGTTGACGGCGAGAAGCGTCTCGCAGAGGTGGGCCCCGCAACCGTCCTGGGCGTAGACATCTTCGTGGAGTCGCTCCTCTCGCCAGCAGAGATCGGCACCAAGCTCGCCGCACTCTCAGGGCCAAACTTCAACCTGCGCATGGTCTCCTCGCGCGGCGTGGTGGTGTGGCCAAAGGCGGCGCCAGCGTTTGATCACGTTGGCTTCTTCCGTGCGCGATTCATCGCGCGCGATGAGACACAGGTTGTGAGCAATGAAGAACTCCTCGCGCTGGTCACGCGCGTTGCTGGAGTTGCGCAGTGGGTGCACCTTGAGAAGCTTCGGTCGTGGGGTGGCGAAGAGGGCTTCACCCGCGCCGCAGGCGAATAGCCACCTCGGCGTTGCAGGGTTGATGTGCAAGGACGAAGCGGAAACTCTCGCATGCAACTGATTGCCCTCGGCTTCTTCATCCTCGCCGCTGGAATTGCGTCGTCTGTTCAGGCGATCGTCAACGCCGAAGTGGGGCGGCGCACGGATCCGATCACCGCTGCGACCGTCTCCTTCATCGTTGGACTCGCGGTGCTACTCGTCGTTGGCACGGTCAGCGGACGCCTCCAACTTGCGGAGGCGACGCAGCTTCCGCCACTTCTCTTGACGGGGGGACTCTTCGGCGTGCTGATCGTGACCGGCTTCGCCACCGTGGTACCCGTGCTCGGCGTCACTGAGTCAACGCTCATCTACATCCTTGGCTCCCTCGCCGCAGCCCTCGCCATTGACGCCTTCGGCCTCCTCGGCGCACCACAGATCCCCGTCACGCTCACGCGCATTGCTGGGATCGTGCTCGCCGTGGTCGGCTTCTTTCTTGCTCGGCGATGAGCGAGCAACGACCAGGAGCGCAGCCAGAAGCAGGAGAGCCGCAGCGACCACTCGCGGAACCACTCGACGAAGAGGCACCGGACGCGGCGGATCTACTGCGCGGCGTCTTGCAGGACGAACGCTATGAGCCGGGGATGATCATCCTTGACCGCCAAGAGGTTCCCCTTGCTGACGATGGACTCCCTGCGTACGTTGCAGAGGAGGCGCCGACGCCGTTGCGCGGCGCGTACATCTATCTCAGCGTGATCGGATTCTTCTGTGGAACGATCGTGATCAGCGCGCTCAACCTTGGTGCGAGCTGGTCAGATCCGATCGTCAAGATTCCCGTCCTCATTGGTGCTATCCCGCTCTTCATTGCGATGGGTGAGGCGGGGCTTCGCATTGCGCGATCCGTTCCAGCATGGTGGCCCATCAACCGTGGCCGCGCGCTCTTTCGTGCCGGCTGGGTGCTGACGATCGTAACGCTCGCGCTGATCTTGGCACTCGCGGTACGCGCCGCGCTCTTCGCGTAACGCGCCGCACGTTTCGTTTAACGCGCCGCGCCGAGTCCTTCAATCAGGCGCTGCATGGAGGCGCGCAAGAACTCTTCTACCCGCTGGCCCGCCATCACGGCGAGCATCGGATCAAGTTCGCTTGAGGCACGCCACGACGCATCGGTGGAACTCGCATCACTAGCAGTAGGGGCGAGATCAATGATCGCTGCCACCACCGCGTGTCCACCAATGTCTGGGCGGACCTTGAGCCTGAGGTGGAGTCGCGCAGCACCGTCGGCGAGCGTCTCCACCGTGCGCCGCACGGAGACTGCGGCGGTGACAGGAATCCCCGCAACCTCGGTTGCGAGTCGACCTTCAATGTGTTCCGCGTCGGTGCGATGCAGGGCTTCACACCCTGGAAGTAGCGCGGCAATCGCCGCTGGATCCTCACTCGTCTCAAGGAGTTGCGCAACGCTTCTGCTCAGCGTGCTGGAACCGTTGAATTCGGCCATAGAGCCCTCCAACTACTTCGCCTGCTTGCAACCCTCGTGCACGATCAATAGATCTTCGTGACACCCTCCGGCATCTCAATGATGAACTCGCTGGCAGGGATCGGTGCGTCCAACGTGATCGCAGTCACCTGCGCCTCTCGAACCACGCGATCATCATGGATCTCACTGACGCTGAGCAGGATCCCCGTTGCGCGATCGAACGTGACGCGGTAGCGGAAGGTGGCGTGGTCGCCGACGCGATCAATGATTCGTGGTGCGGCGGACTCCACCGTGAGCGCCGCGCGATCAAGGTGGGTGGACTCGTGAATCGCTCCGAGCGTGCCGCTGCGCAGCGTGTTGGCGCAGAAGTGCGCGGGTCGGAGGAAGGTGCTCGCCCAACCTTTTCCAGGAAGTGGACCGAGCGTCTGCACGTGACCCGCGGTGGCTGGGAGCTCGGCGTCATCAAGTCCCGTAGGTGGAGCTCGGTGCGGTCGACGCGTGGCGGTGTTACTCGCGGCGTTGTACTGCTCGATCACTGACCCATCGGTTGCCCAGACTTCATAATCGGACCCCGTTGAGGTGGTGACGCGTGCACGCGGACGATCGACCAGGATCTCGGTCCGGGTCAGGCTTTCGCCGCTCGTTGTGACGCTGCGGTCTTCAATGCGCAGGCGCAGGGTGCGTGCGCGGCGCTCCGCATCAGCGGCGAAGGCGAAGAGCTGGTCAAGCGTGGGGAGGCCGCCTGGCATGGCGCTAACCACAGGGGCGAGGGTCGCCTCACTCGTGTGAGCTGGCACGGTGCTGCTGGGTGGCTTCATGCCCCCATCGTAGCGGAGCGCTGGGCGTAGACTCTGCGCATGGCAGAGCAGCACGCAGCCTCAGTAGCGCCTGGACGACCACTCCGCGAGGCGTGGATCGTTGAGGCGGTTCGCACCCCCGTCGGTCGATACGGTGGCGCGCTCGCAGGAGTGCGCCCGGACGACCTGGCCGCCACCGTCCTTGAGGCAGTCGTTGCGCGAAGTGGAATTGATCCGGCGATCATTGACGACGTCATTCTCGGGTGCGCGAACCAAGCGGGTGAAGACAACCGCAACATTGCGCGCATGGCACTCCTTATTGCTGGACTCCCAGTTGAGGTTGCTGGCCAGACGGTGAATCGACTCTGCGGCTCTGGACTTCAGGCGGTGGCGAGCGCAGCACAGGCGATCGCTGTAGGCGATGCTGATGTGGTGATTGCTGGTGGCGTGGAGAGCATGAGCCGCGCGCCACTCGTCACGTTGAAGCCAGAGAGTGGGTACGAGCGCGGCACCCGCGAACTCGTGGACACCACAATCGGCTGGCGATTCGTGAACCCAGTCTTGGATGCGAAGTACCCAACAATCTCACTCGGTGAAACTGCAGAGCGCGTCGCCGCGCAGTGGAGCGTTTCACGCGAAGAGCAGGACGCGTTCGCCCTTGAGTCACAGCGTCGAGCCGCCGCGGCGGCGTCAAGTGGTGTGCACGCAGAAGAGATCGTGCCCGTGAAGATCCCACAGCGCAAAGGTGATGCGATCTCTGTAGAGAAGGATGAGCATCCGCGACCAGAGACCGATGCGGCGAGCCTTGCAAAGCTGCGCCCAGCATTCTTGGAGGGCGGGAGCGTCACTGCAGGAAACGCCTCTGGCATCAACGACGGCGCCGCCGCACTTCTTGTGATGGAGGCGGGGCGTGCGCGTGCGCTCGGGCTGAAACCACTTGCGCGCGTTGTCGCCACCTCAGTTGCTGGTGTTGACCCGTCCGTCATGGGGATCGGACCAATTCCTGCAATTCGCAAACTGCTCGAGCGCACCGGACTGAGTGCAAAAGAGATTGATCGCGTTGAGCTGAACGAGGCCTTTGCAAGCCAGGCGGTTGCCTGCATCCGCGAACTCGGGCTCAACCCGGCCACCACCAACATCCACGGCGGTGCCATTGCACTCGGCCACCCACTCGGCGCTTCAGGCGCCCGCATGCTGGTCACGCTCACCCGGGAGCTCACACGGAGCGGAAGCCGCTTCGGGATCGCCTCCATGTGCGTGGGGGTGGGGCAAGGGATCGCCATGCTCGTGGAGAGGGTAGAATCCTGATCTAGGCGCACGGCGCCACCATGAAGAGCAGGAGGCAGCGATGTTGAACCAGGAGACGGCAACCAGCACACCTGTTGAGAAGCCAGCAACAGAGACGCCTGCGACCCCGCTCGTTCTCACCGATGCCGCCGCCACGAAGTTCCGCGACCTGACCAAGGGCGAGACGAACCCTGCGATCGGTCTGCGCGTCTACATCATCTCCGGTGGATGCAGCGGATATCGCTACGGCATGATGGTTGAAGAGACCGCCAACGCAGATGATCAGATCTTTGAGACGAACGGCGTCAAGGTTTATCTTGACGAAAAGTCGGTGCCACTCGTGGTCGGTTCGTCTGTTGACTTTGTGGATTCACTGATGGGCGCGGGCTTCACAGTTGAGAATCCAAACTCGGTCGGCGGCTGCGGCTGCGGTTCGAGCTTCCGCACGGCGGAATCGGCCGGCGCACCCTCCGCCTGCAGCCACTGAGCCTCCCCTGAACGGGGACGCCGCACGCGACGGGCGCGAGCCCGAAGGTCAGTCAGAGACGCTTCCGACACCGCCACGCGCGTCACTGATTCCGCTCTTTCCGCTTGACCTCGTCCTCTTCCCTGGCGTGGCGCTCCCGCTGCACATCTTTGAACCGCGATACCGACTGATGGTGAAGCGCTGCATGGAGTCGCGTTCTCCGTTCGGCGTGATCAACATCAGCGGTGGTGAGATCGCCGCTATTGGAACGATCGCTGATATTCGTGAGGCCACTCGCTATGTGGATGGTCGCTGGGACCTCGTCACACTTGGGACCACGCGATTCCGCGTGGTTCGACTCGATCGCGACGCGCCGTATCTCCGCGCCGAAGTGCAGATCCTTGACGAGCCAGCCGGTGGGCCGCGCGACGAACTGACCGCAGTTGCCGAGCGCGTCTCCGCCGGGTTTGTTGACTACCTCGAGCTCCTGCGTGGTGACGGGGTGCACGAACACGGCGACGACGATGATGAGAGTGACGACGATGGTGACGAGGGCGACGACGAAGGAGACGGCTACGTTGACGAAGTGACGGCCGAGGCGATCGATGAAGCGCTCGCCGAAGACGACGGCAGCTACCTCTCAGAAGAGGTTGTCAGCGAGATTGAGAAGCTCCTCCTTACCTCAAGCGCGGCGAGTGACTCGCTGCGAGACCAGGGTGAAGGGGTGGAGTTCGAACTCTCCGACGAGGAGGAGGGTGAGTCGTCCGATGAAACGGATGACCTGCTTGCAACGGCGATCACGCGACTCTCTGGAGCAGAGGACCCGGTCAGCCTTTCACACATTGTGGGCGGCGTGGTGCAGCTTTCCAATGAACAGCGTCAGTCACTTTTAGAAGCACCAGATGCACGCACGCGACTCGTCGCGCTTGAGCAACACCTTGAGCGTGAGCGTCTGCTTCTCGCAGAAGGGATCCGCCCATGGAGTGCCGACCCCCGCGCGCTCCGCGAACGCCGCAACTAGCGCACCGCACATGAGAGGCGCACGCAGATGAATCGATGGGCGAGCGTTGCGCAGCGCATTGAGAGCGCGACCCGAACCTCCGAGAAGGTGCACCTTCTTGCCGCCGCACTACAGCGCGCAGACGAGGTTGACCTTGAGATTGCGGTGCGCCTCATGGGCAGCCGCGGCGTGGTACCGAGCGGCACACTCTCGTGGGGAACGATTGCTCGCGCAGCCGAGGAGGTTGCTGGCGCACCATCAGGCTCGCTTGCAAAGTTGCTTGACGATGGTGGGGATCTTGGGCGCGCGGTGGAGGACCTCTTTGAGTCCGAGCGTCCACTCGCTGGCCCCGCCCTTGAAGAGGTGGAGCGAAGCGCGCAGACGCGCACCGAAGCACTCGCAGATGCGACGGGCACACACCCGTCAGCACACGCGAGTGCCGCCCCAAGGCTGCGTGCGCTCCCGGAGGCCTTCCAGGCGATCGCCGCTTCAAGTGGTCAGCGCCGTCACGATCTGTTGGTCCAGCTCTTCTATGGGTGTTCGCCAGTCGCTGCAAAGTTCCTCGTGCGCGCCCTCATTGGCGACTTGCGGATTGGTCTCCGCGACGGACTCCTTGAAGCGGCCATTGCTGCCGCGTTTGACGCTGACCTGGCTGCGGTCCGCTGGGCGATGCTCCTTGAAGGGGACCCAGGGAGGGTGGCGCTGCTCGCCCGTAGCGGTCTCCTGCACGAGGCACGCCTGCAGCTCTTTCACCCAATCCCACCGATGCTCGCCGCCGCCACCTCCGGCGTCCCCGAGGTCGTTGAGCGACTCAGCGAGCGCCCTGAGTTCGCGGGTCGCCCAGAGTTCACGGTTGCCGTTGAGGACAAGTACGACGGTGTCCGCGCGCAGCTACACGTTGATGGTGAACGCGCCGCACTCTATGGACGTGACCTTCACGATGTGACCGTCTCATTCCCTGAGATCACCGCCGCTGCGCGCGCCGCGGGAATCAGCGGCATCTTCGATGGAGAGATTGTTGCGTGGGAGGATGGACGCCCGTTACCTTCCAGCACGCTCACCTCTCGACTGACCGGCGGGGCGCAGACACTTTCAGCACAGCAGCGCACCCTCGCACTCTTCATTGCGTTTGATTGTCTGGCGCGAAGTGGTGAGCCGTTAATCCAGCAGCCGTATCACGAGCGTCGCCGTGCGCTTGAAGAGCTGGGACTCGAGCAGATCAGCGACGGGCAGATTCGGATCGCAACCCGTGTGCAAGCGGAAGGGGCCGAGGCGATCGAGACTGCATTCATCCACGCGAGGCAGCGTGGGTGTGAGGGACTCGTTGTGAAGGCACCAGACGCACCGTACGCACCCGGTCGTCGCGGATCTGGATGGCTCAAGGTGAAGCGATCGTTAGACACCATTGACGTCATCATTGTTGGCGCAGAGCCAGGGCTCGGTCGCCGTCGCGCGCTCCTCTCTGAGTGCACGTTTGCCGTGCGAGACGATCTCTCTGGACGACTCGCAACCATTGGTCGTGCCACCGTTTCGCTGCCAGATGCAGAGGTCGCCTCACTCAGTCAGTGGCTCGAGGCGCACACGATTGCGCAACTCGGCTCGTATCGCAGTGTTGAGCCGCGCTTGGTGGCCGAAGTTGCCTTTGATGCAGTGAGAAGGAGTGAACGCACCGCATCGGGCTTCGCCCTCCGCTCCCCACGGATCACGCGACTTCGTTCAGACTTGGGCCCAGACCAGGCGGCAACACTCGCCTCACTGGAGAGCCGCTGCCATCTTGGCAGCGCACAGCCTGACGCATGAACCGAGCGAGAGGAGCACAAGATGACTGATCAGATCTCGCACGACGCGCTCCTCCAGGCCGCTGCAACGTCCACCGATGAGGCGGGGAAGGTGGCAGAGCTTCGTGCCGCGATCCCCGCAACGACCGCGGGGATCTACCTGAATGCAGGGAGCGTTGGCCCGCTCCCGCGCGAAGTGGATGCGGCGATCCGCCAAGTGCAGGAGCAAGAGCTTGCGACCGGTCGTGCATCAGAGCACCTGATGGACGACGTGGAGGTGCGCGTGGATGAACTTCGCGGCGTCTTCGCCTCGGTGCTCGCCACAGACCTTGAACTCGTTGCGGTGGCGCACAGCACTACCGAGGCGGTCATGCGCGCGCTCATTGCAACTGAACTCAAGCCAGGTGACCGCGTGGTCACACTTGATGAGGAGTACCCGGCGATTCGCGGGAGTCTCGCCGCACGCGCCGCTCGCCAAGGGTTCAGCGTTGCGACGGTGAGTACGCGCGACGAGCACGGGGTCGCGATCAGTGATGCGGAGATCGTCGCGCGTGTCACCGAACTTTTGGTTCCGCCCACCCGCGCGATCGTGATCTCGCGAGTCAGCTGGATCAGCGGGCGCATCCTTCCGCTCGAAGAGATCCTCCCGCGTGCGCGCGCCGCAGGGATCATCAGCATTGTTGACGGCGCGCAGTCTGTCGGCGCAATGCTTGACGCTGTGGATGCGTTGGACCCTGATGTGCTCGCCTTCCCTTCGCAAAAGTGGCTCCTCGGTATTGAAGGACTTGCTGGCATGCGCCTTTCGCGCCGTGCGCTTGCTGCGGGCGGACTGCAGACGCCAATTGGCGGCTTCCTCGCCTTTCGTGAGCCAGCACTCGACGGCGTTGGCGTGATGCACGACGACGCTCGTCGATTCCAAACCTCAGGGTTCGCTCGGCCAGCACTCGTTGGTTCCGCACGCGCCGCCGGCTGGCTCTCCATGCAGGTGGGCCTCCCGTGGGCGGTTGCTCGTGCGGGTCGCCTCGCACGCGCCTTTGCTGCGGGCGCCGCCTCCATCCCAGGCGTTGAGCTCCTGGTCGGTCCAGGGCGCCACGCCACGATCGTCGCGCTCCGCGTGAACGGCTGGGAGGCGTCGCAGCTCGTTGAAGAGTTCAGCCGGCGCGCCTTCGCCATCACCCGACGCGTCCCTGGCGTGCCCGCCACGGCAGATCGCCCCGCCTCAAGCCCTGCCCTGCGCACTTCGTGGGGCTTCTGGAACACCGATGAAGAGGTCGCGCGAATGCTCGAACTACTCACCCTCTTCGCTGCGCACACGCCAGAGAGCCTGCCGAAGCGCCCAACGATTGAAATCATCCAGCGCTGAGATGAGCGGCAACCGCGCTCCGCGTGGGTTCTTTGGGAAGCGCCTCTATCAGCTACAACATGCGCCGCGGCCGGTCTTTCGAGCAGTGCTCGCAAGCGGAGGAAGTGGGCTCGTCTTCATGCTGATCTATCTGGCGTATGACCTTCACGTTGAGCGTGCGCTGATGGACGGCGTTTCACCATCACTGATCGTTGGCGGGGGAGATCTGCGCACGGAGGCCGCTGCGCTCGTGGTCCTCTGCACCTCAACCTTCGGGAGTCTGCTGACGTATCTGATCGTTCCGCAGCCATCGGCAGACGGCACGACGACCACTCGATCAGGATGGTCTGCACTTCTTGGACTCTTTGCGAGTCTCCCCATCGCATACATCGGGCTGGTGATTGAGAGTCAGTTTCTGAAGCCGCTCCTGCTCGCGCTGTAGCGCGCGCACCCCGTTAGCGCGAGATGTATCCAACCATTCGATACCCAACGCCGCGCACGCTGACGAGAATCTCAGGCTTGCGCTGATTTCCCTCAAACTTCTTGCGGAGGCGGTTGATCGCAACACGGAGCGCTTCGTCTCCGCCACTCCAGCCCTCTCCCCAAATCTTCTGTCGAATCTCCTGATGGGTGATCGCTTCGCCGAGCCGCTCAAAGAAAAGTGCGACGAGTCGCTTCTCAATCCCGGTGAGGAGTGTGCTGCGTCCATCCACGTGCAGTGACCCGGTCGCGGGGTCGAAGCGAATGGCGTGGGGGGCAGTTGTCATGGGAGGGGAATTCTACCCGCTTGTTACAGAGTGCGCCGATCCGTTCCGCCGCCCCACCGGCTGCTTAGACGACACCGCCTGCTGCGATCGCGAGCGTGGCCGCCCCTGCAAGGGCGATCCCGATCCCCTGGCGGAGTCCAATGCGCTCGCGCAGGATGACGGCGGCAAAGAGGACCGTGGTCACTGGCGCAATAGAGGTGAAGACCGCCGCAACCGCAACGCCGCTCTCTTGTGACGCCAGCAGGAAGAAGAGATTGCCGAGCGTGTCACCACTCCCCGCCGCCGCGAGTGTCAGGACTAGTGCGATGCGACCGCGACGTCCGGTTGGGATTGCGCCAGGTCGAATCTCTTCTGCGCCAGGTGGGCGTCGACCGATCGCGCGTGCAATCAAGAAGAGGCTGACGAGCGCACTCACGCTTGCAACGCGCAGCCCAGTAAGCAGCCAGAGCGTGCTCTCAGATTCAACACGAGCGAAGAGGAGACTGAATCCCGCAAAGCAGAGGCCAGCAGCTACGCCGTAGAGCGCTCCACCAAACGCGGCCGCCCCACTTGATGCATCTGGATGCGCACCTGGATCACCAGCGTTCGCCGTGTTCGCGTCGGCACTTGTAGAGACGATGTAGATCGCGATGATCGCGAGCCCAAATCCTGCAAGTCGTAACGGCGTGGCCGTCTCTCCACCTGCAAGCGCAACTGCAACGGGGATCAACGCGGCAAGTGTTCCAGCGATGCTTGCAACCACAGAGATCTTTCCGTGCGCAAAGCCGTGATACAGGGAGAGCACGCCGGTACCACCCGTGATCCCCGCGATAGCGGTCAACTGCAAGGTGGCGCCATCTGGAAGTGATTGACCACTGAGGAGCGCAATGGGGACAAGAATGCCGAGCGCAACACTTTGGCTCGCGGCAACCACAAAGAAGGTGGGGAGGCGGCGACTCGCAATGCCGCCCACAAAGTCTCCACCGCCCCAGGAGAACGCGGCAAGGATCCCGTAGAGGGCGCCGATCACGAGGAGCTCCCGAGATATGTCATGCGGAGATGTTCGCCTACTCCAGGAAATTCGAACGGCTCCCCCTCCCCGACGAAGCGGTGTCGCTCGTAGAAGGGGACCGCGCGGATGCGGGCGTTGCACCAGAGTGGGCGGGCGGCACCCTCACGCCCCTCCCATTCTGTGAGTGCCGCTTCAAGGAGTGCACCGCCGAGTCCTTGGCTGCGCAGGCCTGGTGCGGTGGCCATGCCGCGAAGCTGAGTACTCCGCACCCCGCTGTCGGAGGTGACTTCATAAAGAGAGACGCACGCCACAAGGAGGCCACCCAACCACACACCCCAGTGCACGCCGAGCCCCTCGGTATCTCCTGGAAGGAGCGCACGTTCAAGTGGGCCACCGTCACGAAGCACTTCGCTTCGAAGCGGCAGGATCTCTTCCACGGTTGCGCGTCGAATCTCAGGGAGGCTCATCTCGGCACGGTACCGCGTCGCACGCGTTTGAGTCGTGGGCTACCGTTCGTGCATGCCTGAGACACGACCCGCCACCCCCGCACTCCCTACCCTTGATGCACTCACGGGTAAGCCCTTCACCATGGACCTTGCTGCGGTGAAGCGAGCGGCGGCGCGAACTGCGGGCCGACTGCATGTCACCCCACTCCTCAGCTCTATTGGCGCAGCGGAAGCACTGCGCCGAAGCGGGGGACCACTCCTTGGCGACGGTCGCATTCGATTGAAGTCAGAACACCTGCAGCGCACCGGCTCTTACAAAGTGCGCGGCATGTTGAATCGCGTGACGCACATGGTCGAGCACTTCGGTGAGGCAGAGGTGCAGCGCCGCGGCCTGATCACCTTCAGTGCTGGCAACGCCGCTGCGGCATATGCATGGGCAGGGCGCGAATTCAAGGTGCCAGTCCACGTTGTGATGCCGCGCAGCGCCGTCCCCGCAAAGATCGCCGCGTGCGAGTCGTATGGCGCAACCGTGCACCTTGTTGACGGACTGATGGGCGAGGCTGCACTCCTGAAAGATCAGCTCATTAAGGAGCTCGGACTCTTTGATGCACACCCGTTTGATGACCCGTATGTCATCTCAGGACACGGCACGCTCGGCGCGGAGATCCTTGATCAACTTCCAGAAGCGGATGTGGTGATCGGCGGACTCGGCGGTGGCGGCATGCTCTGCGGTGCCGCCGTAGCACTCCGCGCACTGAAGCCATCGATTCGCATTTACGGCGTAGAGCCAGAAGGTTCTGCTGCGGTGAAGCTGGCGGTCGAGGCAGGAGCTGTTGTCCCTGTGCAGCCGAAGTCCATCGCCGATGGTCTCGGCGCACCGTACGCTGGCTCGTGGACGTTGCCGCTCGCCTCAACGCTGATTGACGCCTGCATCACGCTTCCTGACGAAGAGATCCTCGGCGGCCTCCGCTTCCTCGCGGAGCGCTGCAAGCAGGTGGTGGAGCCCGCTGGTGCCGCTGCGCTCGCCGCCCTCCTCTTTGGACGTATTCCTGTGTCTCAAGGTGATCGCGTGGTTGTCATTGTGAGCGGCGGCAACGTAGACCTGACCCGGATGCCCGAGTTTCTCTCCTGCGCCCTGCCAATCCCCGGCGCTCAATAACGCGTCAAAACCATTGTCACGACGCCTTCTGGGGCGTACGATTGCCGCAACGTGACCGTCGTGTCACGAAGGGAGGAAACATCATGGCCGCGTTTTCATTTGAGAATTCAAAAGGGACTACGTATTACCTGCACGGGCGATCACGAAAGGTTGCGAGCGGGAAGACCGTGACGCTCTACTTCTTCGCAAAGAAGCCAGGGAAGGGTGCCGTTGCAGAGGTTCCCGAGGGCTACAAGGTGAAGGAGTCTGGTCGCACCGGTCTTCCGATCTTGAAGAAGAAGTCGGGGCTCTTCGGCTGGTTCTAGTAGGCCAACGCGCCGTGCCACGCAGTCGGCACGGCGATCAGTGAGACTGAGCGCATGAACGATCCGATCACTATCGTCGCGCTGATCCTTGCAGCCATCGCCGCTGTTGCTGCGCTGTTCGCCGCCGCACGATCGGGTCGTAGCGCGCCGCCCGATCCCACAAGCACGTTGCAGGCACAGCGCGTAGAAGATCAGCTGCAGTCGGTTGTTGAGCGCCTCGCGCGCATTGACGCCGCTCAGCAGGGGATCGACCGGCTTCGCGAACCGATGGATGAGCTCCTCTCCGTCTTTCAGAACAAGCAGGCGCGCGGCCAGTACGGCGAAGCACGACTCGAAGAGATCGTGCGCGACGCGCTACCAACGGATCTGTACAGTTTTCAAGAGACGCTCTCCAACGGAAAGATCGCCGACTGCATCGTGGGACGCGGCGCCGCCTCCAACCGCGTCTGCGTGGACTCAAAGTTTCCACTGGAGGCGTACCAGAAGCTCGTGGCAGGTGACCCTACCGCCGCCGTTCAGTTCCGCACGGCGCTGAAGGCGCACATTGATGCGATCGGATCCAAGTACGTCATCCCTGGTGAGACGAGTCGTCTCGCCGTGATGTTCATCCCGTCAGAGGCGATCTACGCGGAGCTCTTCACGAGCTTCCCAGACATGGAGCAGTACGCAAATGGGAAGCGCGTGGTCTTCGCCTCACCAAACACGCTGCACGCACTTCTCGCAACGGTGAGCATGTTCCACATCGAATCAAAGATCGGCGAGCAGGCGGCCCTGATCCAGCGCGAGGTAGGCGGGCTCACCAGAGATGTAGAGCTTCTGGCGGAACGCATTGAGAAGCTCGCGACTCACTTCCGGCAGATTGGCGACGACATCAGCGGGGCGCAGACCTCCGTGAAGCGGATCGTCAGCAAGGGGGAGCGGATCGCCAAGGTGGATCTTGGCGACGAAGCCGATCCGCCCGCCCTGCGTGAGGGGTAGCCCCGCGCATCCGCCTGCGGTAAAGTGACGCATAGGCCCGAAACTCGGGTCAACGTTAGGGAGGAATTATGGATTCGAAGAACCTGTACATCGTTGCGGCGGTTGCGAGCCTCGCACTATCTCTTGCACACTATTTCGGAGTTGGCTTCACTGCCAACGCCGACACGGCGGTCTATATCGGCCTCTGGGTTCCAGCGATCCTTTCGCTCGGCACCCTTCTGGGAAAGAAGAGCAAGTGACAGAACCTATCGTCTTTGTACTCGGGGTCATTGTGATGATCCCTGTGTTGATTGCGGTCTACATGGACCTGCGCAGTTAACGAAGTCGATTTCAGAGCGCTCCGTTGCAGCTGACGCTGCAGCGGGGCGTTTTGCTATGCGGTTCGGCTCGCACGCCAAACTGGTCTCTTGACACTGGCGGGAGGCATGAGTAGCCTCCCCGCATGAACGTGCTCGCGAGCCTGCTGCTCTCTCTCCTGCTCGTAACAGGGGCCCCTGCTTCAGCTGGTTCAGCCCCAACAAAACGAGACTCGCTTGATGTGCGCACAGGGGCGTTCCCAGCCGCCAAGGCGAAGAAGTGGACGCTTACCGAAGACGCGGTCTCTATCGGCCTCAGTGGTGTTTCGCCACATGTGATGAAGACGCCGAGCGGTGACCGACTCTGGCGAAGTGATCAAGTGCCTACGGGTACTGCTGTCACCATGTGTGATGCCGCTGGCGTGTGCACCGAGGAATCTCTCTCAACGGGGACAACCGGTCCAGTTTCGGACTACACGATTGCACGAACCAGATCCGGTTGGCGCGCGTACTTCAAGAAGGTCGACATGGCGAGCCAGACGCAGGGGGTTTATTCCGCTCCGTGCACTACCGACGAATGCCTCAGCTTTGGAACAGCGACGCTCACGTCCAGCATGATGGTCGTCCCGCAGGCAACACGCGCATGGGGAGTCCCTGACCCGGTTCGTCTTCCTGATGGACGCATAAGGATCTACATCGTTGAGTCTCCGGCGAGCACCAGCGGGAGCTGTCCAGAAAAGGTTGCGTCGTACATCTCTGCTGACGGCATTACCTTCACGAAAGAGAAGGGGTGGCGTCTGACCGGAGGCTTTGTGGACACCGAAGTTCTGCGCGCCAAGAATAACAACTGGGTGATGATCATGGCTGACGGGCCAGGATGTGGCGGGACAAAAGGGAGCCAGAAGCCACAGCAGCTCTACATCGCAACCTCAAAGAATGGGCTGAAGTGGACAACGCCGAAGGTGCTTACCGGGGTGGATGTAGGTCGACTTGATCCAACCGGATACGAGATCTCTCCCAATGTCTTCCGTATCTATTACGCATCGGGATCTATCACGGATAACAACTACACGATCGAACGCGCAACCTTGCGCTTTAAGTAGCCCCCACTCAACGGGTCGCCCCTAGCTGATTGCGGTCTATATGGACCTGCGCGGCTAACGAAGTCGTCAGAGCGCTCCGTTGCAGCTGATGCTGCAGCGGGGCGTTTTGCTATGCGGCACCGTGGGTGGCGTCAGACTCGAGCAGCACGCGTCCCCGTGGAATGGTG
>Ga0208089_1000100_pt1 | contig 21921 bp, 6 predicted proteins | sample LakMenEpi29Jun12_FD_150744 | JGI IMG/M metagenome (GOLD analysis project Ga0208089, IMG submission 150744) | Freshwater microbial communities from Lake Mendota, WI - 29JUN2012 deep hole epilimnion (SPAdes) | ecosystem: Environmental > Aquatic > Freshwater > Lake > Epilimnion/Euphotic zone ... | reverse complement strand
CCATGCCTGCACCCATGCCTGCACCCATGCCTGCACCCATGCCTGCACCCATGCCTGCACCCATGCCTGCACCCATGCCCGCGCCCATGCCTGCGCCCACGCCTACGCCGCCGCCTGTGCCCACGCCCGTGAGCGACGAAACGAGTTGCGGCAATCAAGCGAGGTTAATGTTTATGTGTCGCGATTTTAGTCGATATCACGAAGACATGGGGTTGCCGTTGTTTGGTGTTATCGCGGGACTGGTTAAAGCGAATTTGAATACGACGACGAGAAAACCCATAAAGAGCGACGGATACGGTCAAAGTTTATCGTCAAAGAAAAATTTTGACGGATGGTACAGAGATAACGGTTTACCAAGAAAATCGATTTATCTTTACGCGAATCACGTGGGAATTCGATATACGTATGGCGGTACTTCGTTTTTTCCTTTCGACACCGCGTCCGAAACGATAAACAATCTCCACGATTATTATTTTACGTGCGAACATCACGGCGTTTTCGTTTACGATGCGACAAAGACGCAACATTTGACGGTCACGTCCGCCGACGACGCGTGGGTTTATATCAATAACAATCTCGTCATCGATTTGGGCGGCACGCACGGCGACGAAACGCGAACCATAGATTTGTACAGCTTGGGATTAACGCACGGTATCGCTTATCGTTTGGACGTTTTCTTTGCGCAGAGAAGCGTACCTTCTTCGACGTTGACGATTGAAACCGATTTTTGTTTGGGGTGTCCTTCGAGTTACGATGCGTGCGGTATCTGCAAAACGAATTACAATCAGATATGCGACGACGTTTGTCCGATAGATTATTACGACGGCGTAAGACACGACGACGATTATCACCACGGACGCGGGGAAGATTGCGACGGTCCTTGCAAAATCGGAGAAAATGCGGACGCGGTATCCAATATCGTCACGCGAACCGCTTGCGAATTGAAAAAACACGAACAAAAAACGTACTTTTTGTCCATACTCGTGGACGTCGAAAATCCAAACGTCGATCCATCGTTGGTATTGATTTCAATGTCACATTACGTGGACGATTTGCGAGACAGAGGTACTTGCGATTCCATATCGGGGGGTACTTCTTACGTTTGGTCCGATCAAATCAATTTTTGGTCTCCGGGGTTTAAAGATAACAATGCGATTTGGAACGTGAGCGCAACGTTCGTGTCGCCAACCGTGAGGCGTTTGAATTTTACGCGATTTTTTATCGCCGAATTCGATTACATCGGATGCTTGGATCACGTCGGTAACGGCGCCGTGGTTCGAACGTACGATAACGCGACGGGTATAGCCACGTACACCGCCAACTATTACGTCGACCGGATATCGCCGGTATCGCTGTACGACGAATATTTGGGAGATCGCGTTTTGTACGAACGCGTCTGCACGGTGCATATCGTAGAAAATAACACGCATTCGAACGCCGTTTATTATCAGATCGACGACGACGACGACGACGACGACGGCGATTTGGACGGTCACATTTTGATCGATACGGATTGGATCGGCACGAGTTGCATAGACGAAACGAACGTCGGATTTTCGATCGTGTCTTGTTCTCAATTTATATCCGACGACGGCACGTTCATCGTCAAATTGTCCGAAAAAAATGCCAGATTCGTATTTGAAAACGGAACGGTCGTCGAAGATTTGTCCGTCATCAAAATGGAAACTTGGGAAACGCAAACGAGTTGCACCATCGACGTCGAAAGTCATTCGGCAGAATGTTGTCAAAAATGGCTCGTCAAATTACCCGTCGCGACGTTCGGTCACTCGTTCGAAGGTAAATTATTCGTCGAATGGAACGCTTTGGTGTTCGACGTCAACAGGGCGAACGACAACGAAGAATCTGGCGTTTATTACGGCAGGACGCTCAGAGCTTGCATCACCGTCGACGCGGACGACGTGTGTTCCGACGATTCGGAACAATATACTTTGGAAAATGCCATCACCGGAACGATTTATATGTACAATTCGCCCGATTTCTCCATAACGAACGGTCCTACAAACAACAAAAAAAGGACGGAATATCACATCGTCATAGATTATATGGACTGCGATCGCGCGTACGTTAAAATAAAACCGAATTTGAACGATCGCGAATGTTCGAAATACGAAATGACGGTGGTCAACGCGTATTTTTCGGATCCGAACGACGTCGGAAACGTTCCGTATTACGTATATCAACGCAATTCGGAAGTTTTCAACGACGAACATTCTTCCGAATTTACTTGGAAAGAACTCCAATGTTACGGCAATTTGACATGGCAAGTCAAATTACCTTCGTTTTGCAATCGTCGGTCGCATCGTTCCGACGACGACGACGGTAACGACGACGGCGAAATAAGTTGGACTTTTTCGGAATCGGACGCGATGCACATGTACGGCGAAAATACCAAGAGAAGCGAGTACGAATCGTCCGTAAAACGTTATGGCGACAACGTCGAAGACGGCGGCGACGATGAAAATAAATGCGTCGTAAAATTCACCGTCGAATGGCGAATGGATCCGAAATACAAAAGACCGCAAACGAGCAAGCGATGGCGCGACGACGACGAACACGATCATCATCAAGTGGTGCAAACGGACTCGGCTTTTGTTCGCATAGAGTGTAACGCGCACCAATATTGGGACGATCGATCGCGCGCGTGCAATTATCGTTGGTATACGACGTTATTCCCCAAATTAAGAGACGATTCGAACGATTTTGGACTGTTGGGGTTATTGTTATTTATATTCATAGCTGCCATTTTAGTATTCGTGATCGTTTGGTATTGCGTCGGGGCGTGTTATAACACGCCTTCGCACTACGAATACGCCGCGACGCCGAAAAATACGACCAAACAACAATACGTGGTCGTATGGTACAATCCGACGACGTGGTACAATTATTGGACGAGTACCAAAGCGAGAAGAATCAAGAAGAAATGATGATGACCGCGAAAATAATAATAATAACGATAGCGATAATAACGGCGTTTAAAATAAAAGTAAAATTTATTTGCAGTTTAAACATAGCAACGCGTGTATACAACGACGTTTGTAGTTTCGATTCGATCCGCGTTGTTTGGGATTCGGGTAGGATTCGATGCGATACAAAACGTCGTCGGCTTGATTTTTTAAACATTTTACGATATAAATATTGAGAACGAACGTCCACATCATGTAAACGACGATCATCAGCGGGATTGCGCCGACCGCGCGCAATACGAACGCGTCGTCGTCTTCGTCGTCGTCGTTTTTGTTTATTATGGGGTCGGTTTGATTGTTTCGCATTTTTATGGGACACATCGAAATTTTACATTGTACGGTCGTTTTTACGGGCATAAACAGAGTCGATTTATCCAACGGAATCCTCGCGTTTTCGGATTCGGGGACGATGCCCATCCATATTTTTTTTTTGCCAAAATTGTACGCCGTGCTTTCGTATTCGAAACCCCATTCGAAAGAGTCTCTTGCGTTTTCTTCGTCGTTCGCGGATAAGTACTTTGGCAATCGATGGTCGTTTAATATCATGTTCCAACACGATCGATGTTGTGACATGATGACGTCTTCCGGTAAATACGCGAGTTCGTAAATATCGTAATCGTTATCCGAATTTTGACGACGCTCGTTGCAATTTATTTCGTACCATTCCAAAACGGTCATCGCCAAACAATGATCGCCTGGTTTTTTTCGTTGTTTATCGTCGTAGTCGTACGGGTTGTCGTAATAAAACCATCTGTCTTTTTTTTCGTAATCGGAATCGTTATCGTGGGATCGTTTCGAATCGAACCAAGAGTCGCGCGTGTGAACGTCGGAATAAAAATTACAATCTTTTTGCAAAAAGGATTCGTCTATTCGATATTCGCTTTGATTGTAATCGTCCGTCGGATCTTTAAAAGTCAAATAGACGAACGGCGAAGATTCGGTTTTTTTCGACGCATCGTACGTTTCGACGTAAGGAAACGGCGTCGGTTCGACGTTTTTGAGTCGTTCGTAAATGCCGCGAAAAGAACAACCGTAAGACATTTTTTTTTTTAACGTGCACGTTTTGTCTCGTATCTTCGCATCCATCGATTTTTCGACGCGACGTCGGCCGTTCCAAAACGCGCAATGGGCGTGTTTTTCGTCCCATAACGTATCGTCGAACGTCCTATCGCATTTGTTTAGATCGTCGCGTCGATGCGTATCGTCCGTGTTTAAAACGGTTCCGATATCTCCGAAATATTTGACGTTTTCGACGTCGACCCATTCGACGGTCTCGTATACGGGTCTCCAAGGCGATTTAGAGACCATTTTTTCGACGTCGTTCGACGTATCGTACGGATTTTCGTCGTAAACGATATCCGTAGGACACACGAGACATAAATTGACGTGATCGAACGACGCGGACGAAGACGCGTTTTCGTCGTCGAACATGTCGGACGGTCTCAATTGGTGTACCGAACCGTCTTTCGTTTCGATTTGATCGAACGCCGCGGGCGTAAAAGAACATTGTTGCAACAACGATGTCGTGTTGAAAAACGTCGCCAAAAAAAGAGTGACGAACATCAACCATCTCGCCGTTACGAAGGGTTTACCGGGTTTTGCATTTTTCTTTTTGCGTTTGCATCGGTAATGTTCGTCTTCTTCGCATCTGCAATACGGGAAAACGATCGACGTTTTGCAATGATGCGTGTAGCATTTTTTGCGCAAAGATTTCGACGAATTGAAACAACAAAAGCAAAAGCAACCGAACAATCCGACGCAGGTGTATTTTTTGCAAGATCGCGCGCATTTTTTAGATCGTTCCGCGTCGTTTTTTTTTCGAAACCACGTCAAAATACACCGAAATCGACCCGGTTCCTCTTCTTCGTATTCTTCGGACGTTTCGAAATCGCCGACGACGTCGTAATCGTCGTATTCTCCATAATCGTCTTTTTTAACGATGGCGTCGTCGTAACGTTCTTGCGGACCGTTACCGCAACATTCGGAAATACGTTCCAAGTGTTTCGAATTAAACCCGGGAACGAAATAGTCGGTATCTTGTCGGTCGCGTTGGTAATTCGAATAGGCCAAACTCAATCGGTCGTCCATTTTCGAAAATTGTCGTTGATGTTCGACGTCGACGTAACGATAACACAATAGTTTTTTGAAAATGACGCGATAACATTTGGCGAATACGGAATCGGCAGACAAATAACGATTCGTCGTTTCTTCGAAAGCGACGTAACTTTCGTCTTCGTCGTCTTTTAAAAATAGAGAAGGGTCGTTGCCAAATTTTTGCGATAATCCAGATTCTACTTTCGACTTTAGACGTTTTATTTTGTTGAATCCGTCGAAAAATGGAAAATCGGTGGAAAACAAGACGAGCACCAATTCGATGGTCAATATAAATTCGGCCAACAATATTCGATGTTTTTTGCTCATGCCAAACAATAATTTGTCGTTCCATATGGAACGACAATTGTCGTCGTCGTCGTCTTCGAGAATCGACGTACCGTTATCGAACGTGCGAAGCGTTCGCGTGTCGAATCTATGGAACGTCGTTTGGGATGTCAACGCGTAAGGAGGGGCGACGTTGGCGTCGTAACCGAAAAAAGAAACGTTGTGTTTCGCGTAAATTTGGAAAACGTCGGCGTTATCGAAAGTGTTTTTGTAAAAAGAATTGTAAGCGATATTTTTATCGTCAAAATCCAAAACGTCGAGTCGCGTACATCGGTGATCGTAAGCGACGTAATTTAAACTCATCGAAGCGTAAACGCATAAATAAGCAAACTCCAAAACCAAAAGCGTCCAAAACAAAGGTATTCTGATGTATTTCCAAGAACAGTGAGCGCACCTGGCGTCGCGCGTTCGGGAACACGATTCGCGACGATTCAAAAAAGAACCGTGTTTGTTCGCCATGAGTTGCGCAGATCTCGATTTTCGATGGCGTTTTTGCATGTATTCGTCCAATATTATAAAAAACGTAATCATGTCGCACGCGTCCGTGATCAATCCCGCCAAGCGGTTGAATAATCCTTCGGATATGCCGACCATCGTCGAATCGGACGTAAAATTTCTCAAAACGGAATACGACTTTGCCTCGACGTGCGTGACGTTTATCGTCATGTCGTCGTAGGCGGTCGGAAATTCGAATATCAACATGCGCCATACGTATTCGCAATATTCGCCGTAATCGAATCGCGCGTCGAGCGGCAGATCGCTCTTAACGAAATGACGAACGAGTCGTTTGAAGCACGCGTTTTTCAAACGCATCGTTTCGACATCGTCGACGATCGCGTTCAAATTGTCGTACGCGTCGGTTCTCGCGTGATAAGAATCGACGAACGATTTTAACATCGGTTCGCTTTCGAATAACGTCGAATTTCCGAACCGACAATAGGCCGCGTACAAATAGTCTATCGTTTTCGAATCCGCGTCGAATTTGGTTTCCGAAGGCGGAAACGACGCTTTTTCGTACGTTTTTAATTTTTCTTCGTAATTCGCTTTTAATTTCGAAAAACGGTGCGTCGACAAAGAACACCAGGGCGTAATCGCGATCGCGACGTTGCGAGACGACGTGTCGTTATCGTCGTACGCGCGGCGTCGATCGTAGTCGACGTAGGAGGACGCGTTGAGATCGTCATCGAACCGTTCGTCGTATCGTCGATGAATGGAATAATCGAACAAAACGATGCTGACGTACAGTGCAAACATCAAACTCACCAAAAACAAAAAACCGGACCCTTTGTCGCGTTTGAAGGCCCAGCAATTGCACAGCTTCACCAACACGAATCTTCTAAAAACGTATTCGAAAACGAACGCGAACGAAAAAATATTGATCCATATCAGCGCCCATTTGTACGCGAACCAACGCCATCCCAACTCGTCGACCAAGTTGCGATTGTTCGAAAACAAATAATTGTACGGTTTTCCGACGTAATCGTTTCGAACCGTCGTCGTCGAATACGACGTGGGATCTTCTTGATACGATATTTTATTGGCGATCCACAACGTCGTCGCCAATATCGGTCTGTACGAATCCATTTCGAACAACCAATACCACAAGGATCGAACGTAATGATCCAAATACAATAAAATAACGACGAACACGGAGCAACACGATGTCGATTCGACGCCATTTTCTGCTGGTACGTTTTCTATTTTTGGGTTTCCGGCGACGTGGTGTCGACGATCGATCGCATCGTCATCGATTTCTTCTATCGCGTCCGAAAAATCGGTGACTTCTAACATTACAAAATTGTCATCGATCTTTAATAGGTCAATATCTCGCGATCGTTTGGTTCTTCTTCTTCTTTTCTTCGCGGTTTCGTCGTCGATAGAAGACGACGAAGACGACATGGCGATATATCGAATGCTATTTTTTTTTCGGTAAAATAATCGAACGTGACAAAAAAAAAGATGACGACGATAATAATTTGCGCGTTCGCGCGATCGGCGTCGCCGATGTGAACGTAAAAAATAAAAAATTGAATGGTTCGTTTTTATTTACGAATCGATACGGTTAGCATCAAATTCGCGCATCGAGACAAAGCGTCCATTTTTATTAAAACGAATAACAAAAAAAACAACGTCTTTAATTTTTCGTTTGTTAGGAGGCGTCGTATTCTGGCCCCCAGCATAAAATAGCAAAACGGTGACGCATCCCGTCACCATCGTTCGTCTTGTTGGTTTTTGGCGACGACACGGCGGACACCGATAATCCTTTTTCTTTCAAAGCTTCGATCGTTTCGTCGTAAAAGGCGGTCGTATAATTCCAAAAACAGCTTTCCTCTACGTATCCAAATTCCAATCGAGTCGCCCCCTTCTCGGCGTGTTTTAAGAGGATATCCGCCAGTTGAGTCAAGTGACCCAATTGTTTTTGTAACGCTAATTCGTACAAGGTATCGGAATGACGACCTTCGTCGTCCGAGAGACCCCTTGTTTCTTCCATTTTCAAAAATTTTTAAAAATAAAAATAATTTATACAATTCACGTTTATTGAGTCGAGTAGAATAAAAAATAAAATGTCAATCCTCGGTTCGAACGAGCACTTGTTCGCCGTTGTCGAACGTCGCTTTTCGATATACGGTATATCGTCGACAAGATGCCAACAACAAGACGACGACGGTGAAGGCGAAACAACAGATGGCCATGATGGCGCTCACCATAAAATCGGCGTTGACCTTCAATTCCGTCGTCGTCTCGTTCCAAACGCCGTAACACGGGGACGACACGCCTGCGGGTAATCCGGAAAAGGCCATGTGGTTCGGACAAAACGGCGTATAATTACCGTACAAACAACAGTAATCGTAACTGTTGGCGACGTTTCTGTCGTATCTCGTGTCGGATAATCCGTCGGGTTTTTTGTTTGCGTTTTTCCACTCCAATCCGTGCGAAATGATGTTGGCACCCTCGCTCACGAGTTGCAAAATACCGAAAAAAGCCAACATGACGCCGAATCCTTTGGACGATTCGGTACCCATGAGGTACGAGTACACGGCCAACGTCGTGACGATTCGAAAGGGTACGGTGATGATGCACGTCGACCATATGAACGTGTATTTTCTGGTATACGTGGCGCCCATGTAGCAATTGTCGCCGTTTATCTCGCACGTTTGGGAAGGATACGTTTTGTTTACGAGAGGCAAGGCGGACGTCGTTTCGTATATCAGATTGATGTAGGAAATGTAGCCGACGACGACCGCGGCTAACCATACGACGAACAAAATCCACAAGACGTAATACGCCGAACCGATTTGTCTGAACCTTTCGCTTCGACGCTGCATCGCTTTCGAAAATTAAAACACGTGTCGATGCAAAATATTAAGTCGACGTCATTATTTTTTTATTTATTTATTTATTTTATACAAAACCGATCGCGTCGCCATCGCGCATCGATCGCTCGCCTTTTTTTTAAAAAAAGGCGAGGTCGTTTTAGGCGCGTTCGAGCGAACGCGCAATGTTCTAATCGATGCGATACGTTTTGTCAAAGGCGTAGTACGGTCTATCGTAAACGAAAAAAACGCCCATACTTCTATATTTGTTGATGCTACTCAAGATGATCATCGTGAGGAATGAATAGGCGACGCATCCCAAAGAATAATAAATCCACAAATAATACGTCGGATTGACGGTCAACGCTATGGAATCGTCTTCGTATGCGATCGTCGAAGGACATCCGCGTATGGTGCTATTAGCCCATCGCGCGCAATAGGCCGTCGTGTTCACGTCGTCGCACGCCACGTTTCGAAATACGCCGTTATTGCAACTTACGATGAGCATGCACAACAAACATATCGATACGAAAGCGGACGATATAAAACCGAAAACGGTGACGACAAAAGAAAGCTCCGAGTTGAACGGAGATGCCAAATCTAAAGCGACGTACAACACGGACGCCGGAACGGCGACGTGCGTCAAAGCGATGAGCATCAATATCCAAACGAACGAATAACGGTCGTCGACCCACCCGATGTCGTACGGAAATCTATCGCCGTAAAATCCGTATTTCCAAGGAATTTTAAAAGCGACGTAGAGGAGAAACCATACGAAACACGAAACGTACAAAGACACCCACGACGTCAACCACAAAAACCAATTCAAAACGTAATCGTCCGCGCCGCGATAAGAATCGTAATATTCTCTATATTCCGGGGTGCCCGTCGTCACGGGTCTCGTCGCGTCGTCGAATATGGGCGATTTTTCGAACGAATTGTCGTAATACAATGTTTCCGTTCTCGATGGCGGTCGTTGAGACGTCGGACGTCGCAACGCGTCTTCTACTCTTTTAACGGAGAATTCCGATTCTGGCGATTGCGTCAAGGATAAAAAATCGGCATCTTCTTTTCCGGTCGTCACGTCCGTCGTACCGTTCGGCGCGCTCGATAGGCGAAACGATGCGCCAGACGACGTTTTGGGTAATTCGGTATTCGTTAGGCGATTTTCGGACCAGGCATTTCGTTCTCTATCGACATATTCCGATTCGGTCATGAGGTCCTTCTGTAGTTTATCCGTCTCCAACAACAACGGCGTTTTGTCGTCCATGGATGAAGAGATGCGGCCACGTTGGGGTCGTTTTTTAGAATTAAAAAATATATGTGCGATAGATTAATATATTTTTATTTATTTATTTATTTATTTATTTATTTATTTAATCGTAGAGCTAAAGGCGACGGAGAGCTATTTTTTTGACGGTCCCGACGATCCGTTGTTTTTGGTTTTTGACGGTCCGGACGATTTGTTGCCTTTGGTTTTTGACGGCATTTGTCTTTTTTTAGCCGTATTGTTTTTAAAATAATTTCTGGAATAATCGATTCGTTCGTACAAGAAGGCGAAGAATGGCGAATTTGCAAAGAACGAAAAAACGGGCGATAACAACGTCCACAACGTCCAAATATTGTACAACGCGAGAAACAGCAACGCGCCGATGAAAAACAACGTCGCGATGACGTACGGCAAATTGACGAAAAAACAATAATCTGCAGAATCGACGTTGGTGTCGTTCAATATTTGCGTGTAATTGACGAAAAATAAAGGGGCCAACGGGCCGGTGCTGTTTGCAATGTACGAGTTGTATCCCAAAGCGGTTCTGTTTAAAAAATCCATCGTCCAAAATCGAGCGTCGTACGAAAACCAACGTTGACCTACGTAACCCAAAATCGAGAAAAAACCGTTTACGGAAAACGGATCGACGAAGCCGAGCGTCGAACAATCTATAATTTCTTCCACGATATCGCAACCGGTCGAAGCGTTGACGCCGTTGATGACGATGTACGTCGGGGGGTTTATGCCTCCGAATATCTTGTTTAAAAATGCGGCAATTTGATCCATGGCGCACATCGGATAATAGGCCGACGGTAAAATGTTTAGGCCCAACAAATTCGTCAACAAAAAGAACGACCCCGAAACGTAGCAATTCGGAGGATAAAACCAAGAAATGTAAGCGACCAATCCGCCCCAGAACCAAATCAACCCCGCCGTGCTGAACAGTTGCACGAAAGATCCGAAAAGTCCGGCCAATCTCGGTTCCACGAACCACATGGGTACCGTAAATATAAATACGATCGAGGTACCGATGATGACGCCGGTCTCGAAACCCAAACCGAACGTGCACGCCACGTTGATGTCGATATCGCAAGGCCCTACGACGATATCCCACGCAAAATACAACAATCCGACGCTCGCTTTCAAAATGCTCAGATTCGTATTCGTAAAAAATTTAAACGCGGACGCGAAAAAATCGAATCCGAAAAGATTATCTATCCACCGTACGATCGTCGTAAACGCGAACGGGATGACGCCTAGAATTCCGTAATCGCTAAATTTTGGATAGGTCGTATTCGTAATCGGAACTTTTTCTATCACCGTCACGTTCGGCGGGGGTCTCGGATAGACGGACTCGACGGTTTGGTTCAAAAACCCGATGGCGTAACATTGGTTTGCGGTGTAAACCAATTTTTTCAAAACGTATTCGACGAGTCGACATTTCAAACAAGGTTCCGAAGTGTAACAATCCGTACACTCGATGCAAGGTCCGGAACAATAGGGCCCGTTGGATCTACAATTGGAACAAGAGTCGCACGCGTGAGATCCGTTCGCGGCGAGATAACAGGAGGCGCAATCGTTGCAATCGCCGCAATAATTGCGATTGCAGCTCGTGCACGAACCGCATCGCGTAATGTTCGGTTCCGACGGATTTCTGGGCAGACAATATTGCAACCCCACGGCGGTTTTGAAAACGTCTTCGTATCGCTTCTCGTAATTTCCGCCCAACCCTTGACTCCAAGACAGGTAATCGTCGAGAGATCTTTTTTGGATTCGATCGATGACGTCGTCGACGTGATCGTTTCCGGTTCGAACGTTCGCGTCGGATAAATATCCGCGTTTCGAATCGAAAAACAAGATGAGCGATCGATCGAGGCTCGGTATTTTTCCGTCCTCGTACGTTCGAGCGTGCATTTTTTGCATGTGGTTCGTTTTTTCGGACACGGTTCGCGCCATGCTTTCTTTCGTTTTTTCGTATCGCGTCGAAAACACGTCGTACATGAAATCGAAAAAAGATTTTGATTTTTTTTTGGGAGTCGGTTCGGCGTCGTTCGACGGCACGTCCGCGCCGCCGTCCGACGTCGTTTTCGTGCACCATCCTACGGACAGCATGGATACGTCGTACGTCCAAAAATGAGACGAATCGACGCGAACGCCGAACTTTACGCGCTCTAAATCGATCGGATTTTCGACCGTTCCAAATCGCGTCGCGTTGATCGATACGTCGTACGCGTTGTCGCGTCCGAATTTGAAATAAAAGCGCCGATCGAAGTATTTTTTCAAAGTCGTTTCTACGTTGCGAATCATCGTTTTTGACGCTTCTTCGTCGCGCGAATCGTACGAGCGCTTGTATTTTTCCAAAAATCCAAAATCCAAATAGATGACGTCGTCGTTCGAACATATCGATCGTTCGGGGTTTTTCGGTGCGCGTTCGTAATCGGCGGCGCACGGTTCGGTCCTCGTCAATACGGCGTACAATCGTTTCCTTTCTACGTTCTTTTCGCCGGAAGAACATCCCGGAACGTAAAAAGACGAAACGTCGTAAAATTCGTATCGATCGAATCCGAGATGCAACGTTTTGGATTCGAAATGTTTGGATATTTCGAACGGGTTTTGGTGTTCGATCGTCGAGTCTAACGTTTCGTTGATGTATTTCAAAGAATATTTTAACAGGTGATCGTGTTTGTCGAGATAGAACGAATATCCCAAATCGAAATGACCGTCGTACAAATCGTCGACGTGCGCGGACAAGCGATCGACTTGTTCTCGACCGTAATCGGAAGACGGGACGACGTACAACAGTTTAAATAATTTGTCGTTGCGATGTTCGTATTTCACGCGTTGTTCGTATCTGTTTTCTTCTTTTACGTACGACGGTTCGCTCCACGGGTGATCCATATCTACGACGAAATAATCGCTAGAAACGTCGAACGAGGTTTCTACAATGTCGTCGTCGCCGTCCAAAGGTACGGCCATGCCCAAAGAATAGGTTCCCTTTTCGTAAGCGGCCGCGTTTTTATTGGAAAGATCCGATTTTTTCCTGGCGTATTCGACGCTACCCAAATACGAAGTTCCCGTAAAATGGGCCAACGCCGCGGGGACCATCGCTTTCAATTGTTCGAAAAGGGTGATGCGCGTCGGATTCTCGACGTGTTTTTTTAGTTCCGACAACCGATCTATTTTTCTCAATTTTTGCATGCTCAAAACGTCGTCCACGACGACGTCGTTTTCGTTTCGCTTTTTGATAAAATCGTCGCGATAAAACAAGTAATCGATCACGCGTCCGTTTTCGTCCGCGATCTCTTCCCAATAGGCTGCGTGTTGTTGATTTATTTCGCTCCTCTTTTCGACGTATTCGCCGAATCTTCGTACGACGACGGGGTTTGACGTTATCGTTTTAGTCCAAACGATATTGTGTGTCGTTTTTTTCAACGCGTTCAACGCGTGATTCGATTTTTCGACAGCATCTTCGCGTCGGTTCGGTGTCGACGTGTCGACGTTATTATCGTATCGACTTCGCAAATGGTCGAAAAAATCGACGTCGGCGTTCGAATGTTTTACGGCGTGATATAGATGGCCGTAATATTCGCCGTTTTTGTTTTTTGACGATTTTATATTTTCGTGCCATTTCGAATATTCTTTGAAAAGTCTTTTCGCGTCGAACATGGTTTTGGATATTTTGGATCCGGTCTGGTAGGTTCTTTTTTTGATGTGTTCGAAATAACCCGAATCTCGACCCAGAATATCGTCCAAAGGATCTTTGCTTCCCGACCCTCCGTCGGCGCTCGTCGTCGCAAAGATCGAATTTTGATTGTCGTCGGCGGGCGCCGTATTTCCCGGAACGGATCCCATCATGATGAGATAGTTTCTGAGTTCGGTGTTAGACGCCTGTTGTTCGATGTATTTGGAAAAATAGTTCGTCATAGTATCGTTGTTGTAAGCGTCGCTCGTCAAATTAATAAACGTAGTTCTGTTCAATTTGTAAGATATTTGACCGTTTACGACGGGGTAAGACGTGTTCGTTGCAGACGAATAAATGTACGCGGATCCTCTCAAATTGGTATAAATGGTCACGTTGCTGTTATCGAACAACGACATGACGTAAACGTCGGGTACGCCGTTGGACCAAAAACGCGCGTCCAACCAAGACGGATCCGTGATGTTTTGAGAACCGTTGGGTCCGAAGATTATGGTGTAACCCGGCTCGTAATGATCCAAATTGTGACAACCTTTAATGTCCTCGTGCAGGTACGGTATGCACGTCGCGTCGCTCAACGTCGTCCAATCGATCGCTTGTTCCGGTTGAGAGTTGTCGTAAATGTCGGATCGCTTTCGAATGTCGCCGAATTTCGTTTTCGATGCGACGATGTGATATCGTTTTGGAGACGTCGCCGACGTCATCATGTTCGAACTCGAAGAAAGAAACAAATCTTTAGAAATATCCGTTCGTCGTTGTTCCATTTGCATGGATATGATATCCATCAACGATAGCGGTAGATCGCCGGTTATCGTGTAGTTGAACGTGCGCTGTCCGGATGTTTGATCGTAAGAGTTTGACATTAACCCGTATTGAGGCAAATAATTGATAAAGTTACCCTGTTGCGCGGTCCATTCGATGCGCGTCGATAAGGTACCCAAGGTCGATTTCATGATGGATTCGACCTTGTCCAAATTGTAAAACGTGTCCGGTTCCAACGCGAGTTTTCCGCCCGTCATACCGTATATTTCGTTGGGTAAAGCGTAAGCGATAAAACACGTTTGCCATATGAGCGTGTTCGCCAAAGATAAATCGCCAAAATCCACGTAACCCGTTCGAGGCGTCAATTCCAACATGGCCTTCTTGCAAAACGTGCCGCTCGTCATATTTTCGGCGTCGGCGTAAGCGAACGATCCGAAATCGAATCGTTTCCATATTCTTATCCAATCGACAGGACCGTCGCGTTTTTTGGTTTCGTTATTATTATTATTATTATTATTATTATTATTATTATTATTATTAAATTTCGTTTGAGGCGCGACGAAAACGGCCGCGTAACCCATTTGATAGTAGTTTTGCAATAGATTGGATAAATGATCCGAATTGTCCAACAAATCTTTTGCCGAATAACGATATTCGTTCGATTCTCTTTTTTTAACGTCGTCGGTGTCGGTGTCGTTGTCGTAGCGTACGGTGACGTTGATGGATCCGAGAAAGGCAAAAAGATCGTGTTCTTCCAAAGAAGACGGCGACCATTCGGCTTCGAACGCGTATCCGTCCGAAGTGACGAACCGTTTGTTGATAAAAAAAAACAGCAAGGATTTGATGACGGTGATGAACAGGCCGATGACTTTGGCGATGAACGTCAAGAAGAATTTTAACATTTCGGCCACGCCGTCTCCGAATATGAAACGCGCGCATTCGACGATGACCATCAACAAGGCTTCGACCAATCGATCGGCGTTCTCCAGAATGACGATCAACAAGGAGAAAAACGAATTGATCCACAATCGCACGGCTTCGCCGAATCCGTCCGGATTCATAAAGAGTACTTCGATGACGTTCATGCCGTAGGTGATAAATTTAACGATCATCGTGTAAACGTCTCGTATCCCGTTCGTGATGGCGATGATAATGTCGCCCAAACAACCCGTGGTACCGTCTATGGTCGACGGCGCGTACAACGCCGGACCGATGCAAGACGACGTCGGCAATCCCAAAAAACAGCTGAGCGACAGTCCTATGGCTTGAAAGAGACCGGTCGTTTCGCTTAATCCCGGTATGATCGAATAATTGAACGTTCTATTGTAAACGGTCGAAGAACTGGGAAATTCGTAATTGTAACCTTGAATGTTCGTCACGTTTTGATATTCGGCGATGGTGGCGTTCACTTTCGTCATGTTTACGCCGGTCCAATTCGGCCAAGGTCCGGAACTCGTCTGTTCGAAATTATCGTCCAACAATGTGTTGGAATGTCCGAACCAAGGATCTCGTATTAGAAGCAAAAAGCGTTGGATGGCCAAAGATATCGTATTGTCGGATACGCTTCCCGGAGCGACGACGCCGAATCCGACGTCGATCAAAAGTTGCACGCGTTGGTAGAAAAATTTAAACACGACCTGGAAAAGTTCGCTAATGTAAAACGCGATCGCTCTGAATCGATCGGACATGGTACATATGCCGTAACCGTGAGGCGAAGTGTTGCAATTGTTGTGATCGAACGGCCAAGTGTACCGCGTACCCAAACAGTCGATTTTCAAACCGACCCACGGCAATCCTACGACGCATCCTATTCCGCCCCACATGCCCGATAACGATGCGAACGACGCGTCCAAATGGTCGAAAGCCGACGTGAATCGCGCGTGCAATATGGGGCTACAATGGGGCAACGGCCAACCGTTCGTCAAACATACCAAAACGTCGAAAAAAATGGAATAAAACTCCAACGTCGAACGTTCCAAATACGTCCACCATTGTACCGCGGCGGATAAAAAATCGCATATGCAAGGAAACACGTTTCTCGTCGGATCGATGGTATCGCTCAACCAAAACAAAAAAACGCAACCGCAATTGAGCAAATCTTCCATATCGGAAATGATGGCGGCCATATTCGAACATCGATAATAATCGTAACATGCGACCCATTCGATGGTCACGATGTGTACCGTCGCCGACGGATCCAAAAAAGACATGGCCGATTCGACTACGGAAATACCCAACTCGACGAAAATGAGATAATTTTCGATCGTCCATCTCCCGAAATAATGAAAAAAACAACAAAATTTGGGAAGATCGGCGGGTACGGTCGGCATGAAGACGGCCAAAAATTCAAAATCCAACAACCAACACAAACAATCCAAAAAGGCGGGTTCCAACGCGGCGCTTCCTATGAATAGCGCCGGCGGTACGTAAGAGAACGTCGGATCGTAAGAGAACGTCATTCGCGGACGTCTCAACCAAGATACGGATCGTTCCAATTCCAAACACGTCGCCGAAGAAATGCACAAGTATGTTTTCAACGTGGGTTCCCCCGTCGTGCCGTCCAACGTGTTGAAAAATCGACACAACGTCGTCGTCAACAGACGAAGGCCTTCCGATCCCGCTTTCGGTATTTTCATGGCCAAATTACCGAGACAATACAATCTCGAATCGAATTCCACCAACCCCGTTCTTATACCCAAAGGAAATCCTCCGAATTGATAAGGATGTCCGACCAAAGCATCGAAAAAATGATCGTACAAATTTTGATTCGTCAACCAATGCAACAATCGATCTCGATTGAACACGTGTATAAAAAAACCGGACAAGAATCGCGCGCCTTCGGTGGACGCTTCCAAAACGGACACCGCCGAAATGCCCAACGTGGGCGTCCATATGCTCATATTTATAAAATTCGACATGAGTCTGTCCAATTCGTGCGCCGTAATGTTCAATCGCGTCGTCAATGCGTAATCGACGACGATACCGCATTCCGAACACGCGACCATATCCTTGTCGTTGAAAAATGAATCGCAAGTGGTGTTAGACGTGTTTCCGTATAAATGACTGTTGTTGAAAAACGCGATCGAAGGGATCGGTGGATTCGGAGCTCCGCCGGGAAAAACGGCGGGAACGGGATAGTTAACGCTCGTCGTGTAATTCATGATCACGCGTTCGGGTCTCACCGTATCGAAAACCTGCTTGGTATCGACGTCGTACAATTGATCGATCGTGTACCGATAACCCGGCGGCAAGGTGGAAGCGTCTTTCCAAATTTCTCTAAAATGAATCAGCACTTTGGTGGCCAACGACGACAATCTAAAAAACGCGGCCACCGTCGGACCCGCTATGCCGAACAGATCGTAATGGTTCGTGGGGTCGGCGTAACACGCCGTGTAATTTGATTTCGAAGCGACGGGATCGCCCATGCCGTCTATTTGAGAAGAAAAATGACAATAAGATGCCGTAAATGCGTGATTCGACCCTATACCGACGTAAGCCGCCGCAGATGCCAACCTTTCTTTCGCTATAGCTTTCGATAACGATGGTAGCGTATTTCCGGCGTCGCGATAATCGTTCAACGCGTCTCGCACGTCGGAAGCCGTACCGCCGTCGTACGAAGCGAACAAGACGAACCTCAAAAAATCGAACGCGAATTCGATCGGAATTTGGATCGTCGCGGCGACAAAGTTTACGATTTGATGCGAGGCGCAAGGCCAAGCGTCGTGGTCGAATATGCGCGCGAACCATAGGGTGACGAATTCGGCATCCTCGCAAGCGCACACGACGCCGTCGTTCGTGTACGGTATCCATTCGCGATAAAGCATGACGAAGGATCGGCGCGTTGCCAAAGCCGTTTGCAAAGTCGGCGTTTCGTACGTCCATACGAACAACGCTTTCGTAAAACTGCTCACGGTTCGTATCGTCAAACTTATCCAATCTTTTAATTTGAAGCCGTTGTCGCAACTTTTGAACATGCGTATGAGCATCGTGCCGCTTATGATGCGATTCGTTTGCGTCATCAAATTCCACCAACAAATAAAATCGTCGTATCCCTGCGTGAACCCTTCGATGACTTCTTTGTAATTTTCCTCCCAGTAAGGGACGATGCCGCATCGATATTCGTACAATATCGAAGAAACGATTTCTTGTTGTTCTCTGTAGAAATAGATGGATCCGAATCCCAACAACAACATTAAAAATATCAAGAATTTGTATTCCCAAATCAAAGAAAATATCGAAACGACGAAAGATATCAACCACAGGATGGGTAATATGACGATCGCGTATATCAGCACGAAAGGCAAAAGCAACAACCAAGTGATGATCCCGTACGGTCCGACGCCACCCAAACCGAACAAATATTGAAACACATCGATGTTTGTTCTTATTATTCTGTACGGCAACCGTTCGGCTCTGGGTCGATAATATAACGGCACGCCGGTTGGCGACGAAACGACATTCCCGTCGGCGTCGTACAAAGGTTGCGAATAATTTCGTTTTGATTCGGCGGTTTGAGCGCCGTATCGTTCGACTTCGGAATCGTACGCGGCCCGTCGCGCGGTCATCGTCGTCTTAAAATTCACGTGTCGCGCGCAATATTATAATATTTTTTTAACGATGGTGTAAAAAAAATATTGCGCCATCGTCTTTCGACGCGACGTCGTTTCGAATATCTGCGCGATCGAAAATTCGAAACCCCTTTCGTCGTCGTAGTTTTTTTTTTATTAAAACGACGAACGAACACCGTCGTCCGAATTTATCGAATAAACATAAAAATCGCGCCATTTTTTTTTTTTGAACAACGTCGACGACGCAAAGGGTGTACGATCGCAAAAAACAGTTTATGGAAAACGAAGACGACGCAACGTATTCGGCACGCACGAGGGTGAAAATTCGCACAAAAAGGAGAACCGAAGTCGGCGCGAAGGCATACGATCGACTCGAAATAACAAAGGGGATGTATAAAAATAAAAAACCGAGCATATACGGAGACGTTTACGTCGACGGATTCGAATACGTAAACAAATTGAAACAAGCGAGAGAAGTGAAGACCGCATTTTATAGGTCCGACATTTTGAACGCTCGAAATTCTCGAAAAATAAGACTGCGATTGGACGTCATGAAAAGACAACGCATGTCGAAATACGTCAAGTCTGTGTTCGAAATGAACGGAAGATACGAAGACTCGATATACAAACCTTCGGACGAACATTTGGAACACCTCCTACAGCACGCGCTGTACACGTTCGAGACGTCGACCGCGACGAGCAAACTCGAAATAGAACAATTGTACAAGCTCATCTTTAAATTCAACGTGAACAATTACGGAACGACGATCCCGGGATACAGAGAAAACGAACTCAAATGGACCTCCGAAAACGGCGAAGAGCGTCGCATCTGGTGCGACGATTATTCCATGTTGTTTTTCGAATACGTTAGAAAATACGAAGCGTTCGACGCCATTTTGAAACATCGTCACGTCTTGTGGACGCGTTATTCGGAAATGATAGAACGCAACAAAGACGAAAATCCGATCGTTTTGGAAATGTTAAAAGACGTTAAAAACGAACTTCGAAGCGCCATATTCGAACTCAAGAAATGGTCGTTATATTACAAAGGTCTCGTAAAAGCGATAAAAACCGCCGGAACCGAATACGATGCGGATCGAAAGGAGGTCAATCGCATAGAACGTATGGCGTTCATCAAGGACCGAATCGATGCGCGATACGCGGTTCCCGAAAACGACAATTTGGATTCCATCGTAGCGTTCGTGGCGACGATGGACATGTTGCAAACGCAACGCGACATGGTAGAAGAATTGCGAAACATGGTCGACGTTTACGAAAAAGAATACAAACAGTATTATCCCATATCCGATAAAGCGATGACTTTTTTGAATTTGAAACAATTGTCCGACCGCGAATCGTTTTTGAAAAAAGAGTTGGAATCGACTAACGATATCGATTCCGAAGACATCCATCGGGAAAACGCGATGGATATGTTAGAACAACGATTCGAACGCTTTATTTTGATTTCGGAATCGTCAACAAACCTCGGAAATACTCGCTTACCGCACGAACACTATTTTCAAACGGACCCTAATGTCAGCGACGACTACGAAAGCTATTTGAAGTGGTTCAAAAAAACGCCGAATCACTACAAAGACGCGTTTAAGAGCGCTGCCGTTTCGCCGTCCGAAATGAAACGCGTCAAATCGGACGGAAAAACGATATTGTATCGGCGATTGTTGGTTGACAATTTTAAATATCACGTCACTCTGCAAAGCATGCGATCCTATTACGAAGCGATACAGATTCCAGAGTCCGTTCGATTGTGTTTCGACCCCGACGCGATTCGAAAATCGCACAAAAGAGAAAGGACGGACGAATCGGAACAAGACGACGTCGCGACGACAGAAAATTTTCGATCGCCGTCCAAAAAAAAGAGACCCAACATCGCTGCGTACGGCCCGAAAACGATGGGTTCGGAACCGTCGTTCGAAGAGTCGCTTGGTGATGATATTTCTTTGTTTTTTGACGATAAAACCGGTCGTTTCGAAAGAAAGGAAGACGTTCGCGAAATAGCAAAATCGTTTGTAAAACGATCGGTCGAAGAATCGAACGCGGAGACGCAAGACGGAGATAAAGACGCGTCGTCTCTCTTTTCGAGCAAAGATGATGATGATGATGATGACTCGTATCGATCGAAAATATCTAAACTGCGTTCCGACGGTTTTAACGTAACAAATATATCGGAAACGCTCGGTAGGTTGTTCGGTCGAGCAAAAATGGAACAAGAAGGCGACGCGGAATCCTATTATTCTTTACAACACGTGTTAAAATACGCGTTTAAACACGCTTTGGGTAAGGTCGGAAATTCTTTAGGCTGTTACCGTTTGGAATGGAAAGAAAACGACGCGGATCCTAGCGATTATCGTCTCGTAGTGATTACGAAGGTGGTCAAATCGAACGCGTACAACGTTGATTCGGACGAAGCCATGTTGTCGGAAGACGTGTCGTTCGAATGGCGTTCGAACGACGCGTCGAATTCGTGGTTTAAAAATGTAAAATCCATATTTTCGTCCATCCAAACAATCGTTAAACAGTGTTTTGACACGATGATCGAAATATTGAATTACATTTCGAAAAGCAAAATAAGCGAACATTTGAAAATTAAAGTGGACGATTTGAAAAACGAATGCGGCGTTTTTCTGGACTTTTTCGACGACGCGCAATTCCAAAGCGACGATTCTGGATTTCAACCGTATACCGGGGGAACGACCACCGGAAACGGTGGTAACGGCGGCGGCGACGGTGGTGGCGACAATAGTGGCGGCGGCGGCGACGGTGACGGCAATGACGATATTCAACTTATAATACAAAGCGACGATGAATCGAGCAACGATGAAGACCAACAAGTGGGCCAACAAGTGGGCCAACAAGTGGGCCAACAAGT